>Ga0326727_10003035_pt1 | contig 54913 bp, 53 predicted proteins | sample MB2enrmetagenome_FD_207643 | JGI IMG/M metagenome (GOLD analysis project Ga0326727, IMG submission 207643) | Lab enriched peat soil microbial communities from McLean, Ithaca, NY, United States - MB29MY | ecosystem: Environmental > Terrestrial > Soil > Wetlands > Peat | place: USA: New York...
TCATGTTCTTGATGTAGTCGGCGTGACCCGGGCAATCCACGTGCGCGTAGTGCCGGTTCTTGGTCTCGTACTCCACGTGCGCCGTGGCGATGGTGATGCCCCGCTCCCGCTCTTCCGGCGCGTTGTCGATGGAGTCAAAAGAGCGGAACAAAATCTTGGGGTTGTTCTTGCCCAACACCTTGGTGATGGCCGCCGTCAACGTGGTCTTGCCGTGATCGATGTGACCGATCGTTCCCACGTTCACGTGCGGCTTCGTGCGATCAAACTTTTCCTTGCCCATAAAAGTCTCAACTCCCTTTCATAGCTTGTACTGCCCGTTTCAACTCGGGGCGCCGGCCATCCGGCTCCAGCCCCAAAACAGTTTTCAGTATTCAGTTCTCAGTTTTCAGTTTCACCCTGCTCACTGTCATCATCCGGGCTGACAACTGACAACTGATCACTGACAACTCGTTTCATTTACCCTGCGACCTGCCGATTATCTCGTCGGCAATCATGCGCGGAGCCTCTTCATACCTTGCAAACTGCATCGAATACGACGCCCGCCCTTGCGTTGAAGAGCGAATGTCGTTCACGTAGCCAAACATTTCCTTGAGCGGCACCATGGCCTTGATGACCTGCGAGCCGGCCAGGTGCTCCATGCCCTCGATGCGCCCGCGGCGCGAATTGATGTCGCCGATAATCACGCCCATAAATTCCTCGGGAACGGTGACCTCGACGGCCATCACCGGCTCCAGCAGCACCGGGTGGGCCTTGCGCGCGGCTTCCTTGAAAGCGATAGAGCCGGCAATCTTAAAGGCCATTTCGTTGGAATCCACTTCGTGGTAGCTGCCGTCGAAGAGCGTCACCTTCACGTCCACGATGGGGTAGCCGGCCAGAATGCCCAGCTCCAGCGCGCCCTGCACGCCCTGATCGATGGGCTTGATAAACTCCTTGGGAATCGATCCGCTCTTGATGGCGTTGATGAACTCGTAACCCGCGCCCGGCGTGTTGGGCTCGACGCGCAGCTCACAAACGCCCCAGGCTCCCGAGCCGCCGGTCTGGCGAATGTATTTGCCCTCGGCCTCGGCCTTCTTGCGGATGGTCTCGCGAAAAGCCACCTTGGGCTCGCCTACATTGGCCTCGACCTTGTGCTCGCGCTTCATGCGCTCCACCAGAATCTCCAGATGCAGTTCGCCCATGCCGCTGATGATCGTCTGCCCGGAATCTTCATCTGTCCGCACCTTGAAGGTGGGGTCTTCATCGGCGAGGCGCGCCAGCGCAACGCCCATCTTTTCCTGGTCGGCCTTGGTCCTGGGCTCGATGGCGACAGAAATTACCGTCTCCGGAAAAGTAATCGCGCCCAGCGCGATGGGATGATGCGGCGCGCACAGCGTGTCGCCCGTCTTCAGGTCCTTCATGCCCACGCAGGCGCAGATGTCGCCTGCCAGAATCTCGCTCACATCCTCGCGCTTGTCGGCGTGCATCTTGACCAGCCGGCCTACGCGCTCGGTCTTGCCGGTGCGCGGATTGAGCACCGTTTCGCCAGTCCTGAGCGCACCCGAATAGACCCGCACAAAGCCCAGTTTGCCGAAGGGATCGTTGATGATTTTGAATGCCAGGGCGGCAAGCGGTTCGTTGTCGTCCGGCTTGCGCTTTTCTATATGAGTGATATTGCGGGGATCTACGCCCTCCACCGGAGGCTTATCCAGAGGGCTGGGAAGGTAATCGACCACCGCGTCCAGCAGCGTCTGGATGCCTTTGTTCTTGAAGGCGCTGCCGCATAGCACCGGGAAAACCTTCAAATCGATGGCGGCCTGGCGGATGCCGGCCTTCAATTCCGCAATCGACGGCGTTTCGCCCTGGAGAAACTTTTCCAGCAGCACGTCGTCGGTTTCGGCAATGACCTCGATCAACTGCAGGCGGAAGGCCTCGGCCTTCTTTTGCAGCGCGGCGGGGATCGGTTCGATGGAAAATTCGGCGCCCAGGGTTTCGTCGTGCCATACCACGGCCCGCATCTCGATCAGATCGATGACGCCCTTGAAATTGGCTTCCGCGCCGATGGGAATCTGCAACGCCACGGGCCGCGCGCCCAGCCGCTTGCGAATCGTGTCCAGAACGTGCTCGAAGTCGGCGCCGTTCTTGTCCATCTTGTTTACAAAGCAGATGCGCGGCACCTTGTACTTGTCGCCCTGCCGCCACACGGTTTCCGACTGCGGCTGCACGCCGGCAACGGAATCAAACAGCGCCACCGCGCCGTCCAGCACGCGCAGGCTGCGCTCCACCTCGGCGGTGAAATCCACGTGCCCCGGGGTGTCGATGATGTTGATGAGGTAGTCATTCCATGTGCAGGTGGTGGCCGCGGAAGTAATCGTAATGCCGCGCTCCTGCTCCTGCTCCATGTAGTCCATGGTCGCCGTGCCCTCATGCACTTCGCCTAAGCGGTGCGTGATGCCCGTGTAATACAGGATGCGCTCCGTCGCTGTCGTCTTCCCGGCGTCGATGTGCGCCATGATTCCGATGTTCCGGCAGCGATTTAGAGGTACGGTGCGAGCCACGGCTACTACTTCCTTTGCGGGCGCTCTCGCCCGCGGTTAGATTTTCTAGTCCCTAGTCCCTGCAACCTACCAGCGATAGTGGGCAAAGGCTTTGTTGGCCTCGGCCATGCGGTGCACGTCTTCCTTCTTCTTCATCGCCGCGCCGCGCCCGTTGGCTGCGTCCAGCAGCTCGTTGCCCAGCTTGTCGGTCATGCCCTTCTCGCCGCGGCTGCGGCCGTAGGTGATCAGCCAGCGGATGGCCAGTGAAGTGCGCCGGTCGGGATTGACCTCGATCGGCACCTGGTAGTTGGCGCCGCCCACGCGCCGGGTCTTCACTTCCAATAGCGGCTTGCAGTTCTCCACCGCCTTCTTGAAGAGCTTCAGGGCATCTTCGCCGCCGCCCTTCTCCTCAAGCATCTTCATCGCATCGTAAAAGATGTTCTGGGCCGTCGACTTCTTGCCGCCCCACATCATCGAGTTGACAAACTTGGTGACCAGCGTTGACCCGTAAACCGGGTCCGGCGCAACTTCCCGCTTCGCAATGTGCCCTTTTCTCGGCATAATCCCTCAAAATCCTCAAAAGCAGCTGTCAGCTATCAGCTTTCAGCCCTCAGTTTTTGCGTCTATGTTCAAACTGAAAGCTGAGGGCTGACGGCTGAAAGCTCAGTGTTACTTCTTGCCCGGCGCCGCGCCCTTGGCGCGTTTGGCTCCGTACTTCGACCGGCTCTGCTTACGTTCGTTCACGCCCACCGAATCCAGCGTCCCCCGCACTACGTGATAGCGGACACCCGGCAGATCCTTCACTCTCCCGCCGCGAATCAGCACAATCGAGTGCTCCTGCAAGTTGTGGCCGATGCCGGGGATATAGGTGGTGACCTCGATACCGTTCGTCAGCCGCACGCGGGCCACCTTGCGCAGGGCGGAGTTCGGCTTCTTGGGGGTCTGCGTGTAAACGCGGGTGCAAACTCCGCGCCGCTGCGGCGAGGCCTGCAACGCCGGCGAAGCCGTCTTGTACCGCGGGGCCGTGCGCCCCTTGCGAACCAACTGATTGAATGTAGGCAAAACAAAACTCCTTAACGCCAAAAACCTTGACCCATCCTGTTCGACCGCCGCGCGCAGACTCGTAGGCCTCCCATGGCAAGAGCGCAACGATTTCTCGTCGCACACGCGCACGGAAGCCCTGTTGTGCTGCTTCGCGTCTGCCTTCGTTCCAATCTCAGACGAGAAACGGGACGGTGGCCGAGCGTTTCCAAATTCCCTGGAAAGCCGACTCCGTTTCGCCGCTTCCGGCCCGCATAGCCCTCCGAGGCGGAGAACGCGCGGGCGCCGTAGCGATTTGTCTCTCCACCCCAGCGACGAAGACCTGTCGCCGGGGACCCCGGCTGCCCTTGCAAGAAAAGAGCGATTCCGGGCGCATGTCTGGCCAGCCAAATGCTCCTGGCCCTGGGTTTAGCCCCGCCAGCTTCAACTGGACCGGCCTATCCCTACGCCTCCGCCGTCAAGACACACGAACAGATGCGTTCTTGCGCAACCTTTTAACAATACCAAGAAATCGGGGCGGGGTCAATGCAATCTGCCCCACCCCTTAGGTATTTCCGCTTTATTCGATTGAATGTAGCGTCCAGGCCCCGTTTACGTAGGCAAAATCGGCATGATGCTTGGTGACCAGCTTGTTGACCGCGTTGTGGGCAATTTTGGCCAACGGGGCCGGCAAGCCGTCCAGGTTCACGACCTCGTTAAAATCTGCTCCTTTAGCCGTATCCACGCCGGGAAGCACTTCGTCCTGAACCTCCAGCACGTCTTGCGCCTTGAGGTGATTGGTAGCCACCGAGGTCACCACCACCGCATAGTTCGGATCGGGATCTTTATCCGGGCGCCACTTGAGTACATCGCCCCCATCGGACAGCTTGAGCACCTTCTTGCCGTCCGGAGTCAGCTTGAAGTCGCCCCAGATCCTGTTGGCATAAACCGTAGCCTTTTCCCAATACTTGGCTTGCACGCCGTCCTTCAGCCCATTCACGTCCACCGCGATGGCCACGCCCGCCGCTGGAGTCTGGTCATACTTGGCCTGGATCAAGGCCAGCGCGTTGGCTTTCGTCAATTCCGGCGCTGACTTGCAGCCGCTCAGCAATAACCCTGCGCTCAGAAAACCCAACACGCCCAAAACAAGCATCTTCCCTGCGTTTTTCACTTTCCCTCCATAGGCCGCGTATCGCGGCTCAGTTTACCCCGCTCCGCCATTTTTCTCCTCCTGTCTTCCGCTGTCAATGGGGTAGAAAGTGACCTCGCTCACAATCGGCGGTTTTGTGCCCTGAAAAGCACAATTTTAATTGCCATGGCCAAAGACAGAGGCCGGAATATGGTTGAACTGACCTGTTTTACCCATGAATCAGCGTGCGGCTTTCCCGGTTAGCCGGCCCATCAGCAGCTCCAGAAATCCCTTCTCGTCCGACTGCAAGCAGACCTGAACATTGGGCGGACCGTCAACAGGCCTGGTAAAGCCCTTGTCGTCCACCTCCAGCCGCATCGGCTTCACCGGGCACAACTCGGGATGAATGACGTAGGCCACCGCCACCGGGTCAAAGAGAGTGGGCGCAAGCGGATGACCCTCGGTACCGGCCAGCCACTGGTGGTAAAGCAGGGTCAATTGATCGGTGAGTGGCGAGCCATGGGCAAAGATCTCCTCCCGCGCCGGCGTCTCCAGGTGGATCTGTGTCGAGTCCAGGGGCATCATGAAGACCGGCACGCCGGAGGCCAGCAAGGCTCTCAGCCCCGCCGGGTCACGGCTGACATTCCACTCCGCGTCAGGTGGGCGATGCGCGCCATCCCGGCCATCGTAGCCACGATCGATGCTACCGCCCATCATGACGACGCGTTTTAGCTTGTGGAAGGTCGCCGGGTCGCGCTCGATGGCCGTCTGGATGTTATTTAGAGGCCCGATTGCGATCAGCGTAATCTGGAACGGATACAATTGGCGAATCTTGCGGAGGAGGAAACCGGCTGCATCGTGGTTCTTGCGCTCTTTTTCCCAAATCTTCTCATCTTTCCATAAGTCCCCAAGATTGCCGGGGGCAATGCCGCCACAGGCTCTGCGCGCTTCCTGCCTCGCATATGCGCTCTGTGTGAACACATTTTCGTGCGGCGTGGGAAGACCAGGAACCACCGGAAGAAGAAGGTCATGTGGGCACTCTGCCTCGGCCAGGAACCGGTCCACCAGCCGCGCCCTTAGCTCCGTATCCCCATACGTCGTCGTAATCCCCAGTAAATCGATCTCAGGACTCCGCAGCGCCAGCGCCAGCGCAAAGGCATCGTCGATGTCATCGCCGATGTCGGTATCGAGAATGACCAGTTCCGGTTTGACGCCGGGCGGGCGAAGAGCTGCGGGCGCTTGCGAGGCGGCAGCAGTGGCCGCCATCATCGCAGCAAGGGCAAGGAAGATTCGCACGTTTCTCATGCCATTTATTTTAGTCGTCCACCGGCTTCGTCGACCCGCGGGGCATGAAACTGTAGCGCCGGCCTCCCGGCCGGCCGTAGTGTGGACCTCCCGGTCCACGCTTGTTTCTTCCTAAGGCCTGCTCACACGGCACCGGTGGTGGCGAGGGCATAGAAGCTCAGCGCCGCGTCGCCCTGTTCCAACAGGCGCATGCGTTTGAGCGAGCCATAGCTGTCTTCGAGTAGTTGCTTTCGCCGGTGCTCGGCGATGACCAGCGCGCTCGCGCCGAGCAGCCCGCCAGCCGACCCGCCCAGCAGGCCCAGCGTAGCCGCATACTCCTCGGCGGCATCCCAGGGCGGGTCGAGAAAAACTAATTCGAAGCGTTCTCGTTTTTCATGGCTTTCTGGCTTTGGAGCTGTGGCGCGCCGCAGAAACGCACCCACGGCGCAGGCGTGAATACGGAATCCCTCCCTCAGCCCCAGCCTCTCTATGTTGCCGCTTAATACCTTGAGCGCCGCTGGCGCCCGCTCGACGAACTCCACCCGCGCTGCCCCGCGGCTCAGCGCCTCCAGGCCCACCGCGCCCGAGCCGGCATACAAATCCAGAAAGACCGCTCCCCGAATGCGGGCGGCGAGCACGTTGAAGAGGGTTTCGCGCAGCCGGTCGCTCGACGGCCGCGTGGCAAGCCCCGGCGGAGCCTCCAGCCTGCGGGAACGAAGCGATCCGGCAATAATGCGCATCGCAGACTAGCATACGAGAATCGGGGTCCGACCCTCTACAATCATTCTGTATGCGAGGATGGTCAATTCCGCTGGGCCGCTGGATGGGCGTCGAGTTGCGCGTCCATGTATTTTTCCCGCTTCTGGCCGTCGTTTGCCTGGCATTGAGCGGCTCTTACGGCATCGCGGCCGGTCTGGGATTGTTCCTGACGCTGGTGGCCGCCGTAGCTGTGCGGGAAACGGCGAGGCTCATGGTGGTTGCATGGCTGGGATTGCGGCTGCGCGCCATACTGCTCTTGCCCATCGGCGGAATGTATGCCTACGCTGACCCCGAAAGCCAGGAAGGCTCCAGCCAGGGCAGCGGACAGTTTAGCCTGGCGCTGGCCGGTCCGGTGGCCAACCTGGCAACGGCGCTGGTATTTGCCGCAACGTTTATGGGCGCCAGCGGCGATATTAACCTTTTTGCCCAGCCGTTGATATCGGCCGCCTCCATGGTGCGCAGCATGGTCTGGATGCAGGCCGGCCTGGGCCTTCTGCACCTGCTCCCGGCTTACCCCCTGGATTGTGGACGGCTGCTCCGCGGCAGCTTTGCCCGCAAGCACGGCTTCACTCCCGCCGGACGCATGGCTGCCGGGCTGGGCCAGATTCTGGCGCTCATCGCCATGGTAGCTGGCATGTTGCTGCACAATCCATGGCTCATCATCGCCGGCTTCTTCATCATGATCGGCGCACAAATTGAAGACCAGGGCGTCTTCTTCCAGTCTGTGGTAGACACCGTGCATATGCGCGAGGTGATGCTCACCGATTTTGCCACCCTCTCCGCCTCTGACACCCTGGCCGGCGCGCTGACGCGTTGTGTCCATTCGTTGCAAGAGGATTTTCCCGTGGTGCGCGGCCCGCAACTGGTGGGCATCATCAGCCGCCAGCGCATTGTGGATGCGTTGCGCACTGACGGCAACGGATACGTGCAGGCGGCCATGTCCAAGGCCTTCCAGATCGCGCGCCCCGACGACACGCTGGGAACCACCATTCGCCGCATCCAGACTGGCCGCGGGCTCTCCCTGATTCCCATCACCGAGAGCGGCCGCGTGGTTGGCATTGTCAGCGTCCAGAACCTGATGAGCGCCATGTCGCTGCTGGCCGAGCAGCGCCGCCTGGAACGCGAAGAGGCCCGCGAGCAGTCCCTCTAACAAGTTCTGATGATGTCGAAGTCTTGAAGAGTACGTGCTCAGCACGTTCTAAACTGCTGCGATAGACTCGGATTCTGCGCGATTTAGAGTTAAACAGCGCAGAAAGTTGACATACCGTTCAATATCCCTTCTACTTTCCTCGACAGGCAGCAACAGAACACCACTTCCTGCCTGCTGCTTGTTCGATGGTGGAGGTTTCCTAAATGCGGCTAGACACTTTTGTAATTTAAGCGCATGGGTTATAGTGCATCCAGAATCGCGGAACCCCTGGCCGCACTGAAGGAGATATTCCCAAATGCGAAAAGAAAGATCATTCGACATTGCGCGGCCAAGAGTCCCCAGGGATGCGGCGCGAGTTCGTGAAAAGATCATGATGGAAAAGATGACCGAACTGCTGGCTGAGCGGGACGAAGAATCGTTCAAAAAGAATCTCGAAATCGCCTTCGGGATTAAACCAGGCTCCCCGCCGTTTGACGCTGCTTTGAAGGCTTGGCGCGAAGCCTCATCTTCTCCGTGACGTCTGCATCCACCAATGAGGCGAAATGCGCAACCTTGGCGTTCTTCTCGGCCTCGGTCAACCCCATCTCCGTCATTTGATCCTCAACAATGGCGGCTATCTTCCGCAACGCGCCTTCTCGCGCGGTTTCCACTCTCGGCTTCAGGGAGCGAACTGCTTGAATACGCGACCGAGATGCGCTTGCCATAAAGCCACCCTCCCTAGTATCACAACGTATTACGATATTAGCAGGAAAGAGCCGAATCTGCATCCTCCACAGGTGGGTTCTCGTCCTCCGGAAAAGGGACGGCTGTCCGTTTTTTTCCCCGAGAAAATGTGGGATGCGATACAGAAAATCACTCTGAAGTCCCTAAGAAGCCGGAGACTGTAACAACCCATGTCCGCCGATCCCGAATCCCCACTCGCCCCCGGCCTCTATCTCGTCGCCACTCCTATCGGCAATCTGGGCGACATCACTCTACGCGCCCTCGACGTGCTCCGCCGCGTGGACCGCATCGCCTGCGAGGACACACGCCAGACGCAGAAGCTCCTCAACCACTTCGAGATCACCACCCCCACCGTAAGCTGCCACCAGCATAACGAGCACACCCGTGCCACCGAACTGATCCAAAACATAAAGACCGGGAAGGCCATCGCCGTGGTCTCCGACGCCGGAATGCCCGGCATCAGCGACCCCGGAAGCCAACTCGTCGCCCAGGCCATTGCCGCCGGCGTCGCGGTCATCCCCATCCCCGGAGCCAATGCGGCGCTCAGCGCTCTGGTAGCTTCTGGATTGCCCTCTGATGAATTCCACTTCATTGGCTTCCTGCCGGAAAAAGCCGGCGCGCGCAGAACCCGGCTCGAAGCTCTGGCCGCCGAAATTCAAAAATCCAATGCCCCGCGCACCCTGGTCATTTACGAGGCGCCCCACCGTATTCTGGAGACCCTTGCCGACCTCGAATTCGTATTTGGCCCCGCCCTGCGCGTCGTACTGGCCCGTGAACTGACCAAGATTCACGAAGAGTTTCTGCGCGGCACGGTAGCCGAGGTGCGCCGCGAGCTGGCTGGCCGCGACCGCATGCGGGGCGAGATCACCCTGCTGGTCGACGCGCAACCAGCGCAGCCCAATGCGGGTGCCCCTGGTCCCTCGCATTTGGGGACCAGGGAATCGATTTCCGGCCGCATCTCCCGTCTCCAGGCCGAGGCCGGCGTGGACGAGAAGGAAGCCCTTAAGCGTCTTGCGCGTGAGCTGGGCCAATCCAAGAGCGAGGTTTATCGCGAACTGCAACGGGAGCGGGCAAAGCGACATTAAGTTAGGTCTGCTCCCTGTTCCCTGTTTTACTTTTTCACTAGTTTATTTTCAAAATCTTGCTGTTAATTATGTGGTAAACATGGTAACAAACCCAATAGAATGAATATGTTCCACGTGGAACATTTTGGGGCCTACTACCTGCCGGGGTCCCCTCGGACAGGTCTTCGTCCGTGGAGTGGCCATTCCCTATTCACTGTTCTTTGTTTCCTGTTCCTTTTCTCTCATTTCCCGGATTTCTTCGATCAACTGCTCCACATGCTCCCGCTTGCGGCTGCTTATGTCCAGGAAGCGAATGCCTATTGTGTGCTTGTCGTGCATGGCCTGGATGACGCCGGCGAGCCGAAAGGGAAGCCCTTTATGGTGAAACTCAATCTCCACCCGCGTATAGATGCCCACCGGAAAACGCTCTTCGGTGCGGATGCGGCAGCCGCCCAGGCTCAGGTCGAGAATGCGTCCTTGCAGCCGCGAGGCGATCTTTATGAGAAAAATCACCACCGTGGTATCGACCTCTTCCCGCGAAGCCTCGCGCCGGTCGCGGCCGATGGGCTTAGCCGGCAACAAACTGGCAGGCTCCGCTTTTGCCTCGATCGATTCAGCTGGTTGCGGTGCGGAGGCTTTGAGCAAAACCGGCAAAGCCTTTGGCAGGGGAGGAGCTTGAACCGCAATGACCGGCATTGGAATCCGAACTGGAGTCTGCACCAGCTCTATTCGCTCTGCCTGCTTCGCTGTCAGATTCATAGCCGCCTTCGGCGCGGGAGCCGGTTCCTCAGCGGCCCGTATCTCAGCGGCCTTCTGCGCGGCTTTGGCGGCATTTACTGCCGCAACCTCGGCGAGTGCCTCGACCAGCTCCTCCCTGCGCCGTAAAGGCACATCCACAAAGCGGACGCCGACCAGTTGCCGGCCGTCGGTCCATTGGGTCATGCCGCTGAAGCGGAAGGCTATCCCGCGAACCTTGAAATTGACCTCGACACGTACCATGGATCCGGCCGGAAACCGCTCCTTGGTGCGTATGCGGCAACCGCTCTGGCTGATATCGACGATACGGCAAGGGACCGTGGAACCGTGATTCACCAGCAGCAGATGGGCATCCTCGTCCACGTCAAGGCGGGGGGCGGTCCGGCGGTTTTGGTTCGCGATTTCCAGCTCTGCCGCCTTTTCTGCCGATTCCATTGTCGTCACCGCCTATAAATTAGTGCCCTTCAGCCTGTTCCCACGGGCGTTTATGCGCAGGCTGCGCAGCTTCACGGCCCTTCAAGCGGTCATACAAATACACGTCACTGGTGGTGCCCAGCGACTCGTTGTAGAGATCGATATCGCCGGTCAACTGCTTCAACTCTTCGCTGAACCGGTGAATCGCGTGCAACTGGCTGGACGTGGCAGGTAGCTCAATTTGGGGCGTTTGAATGAACTTCTGATGGCCGCGATCCAGCAGCCGGGCCACCCGGCCCCCAACCAGCACTCCCGGATGCACGGCATAGGCAACCGGCGCCGCCTTCGCCAGAACCGCCCCTGCCCCGTGCTTCGTCACCAGCACGCCGCCTGCACCTTCGGCCCATGGCGTCACGTTAAAGGCGTGCGCGCGCAACTTCTCCAGAATCTGATCAAAGTTCGGAGTGCGAGTTCTGTGGCTCAAGGCAGCCTTCCAGTCTGCGAGGATACTGAAGCTGTTATCGGCAGAATCATGTGGAAACTGCAATCTCGCATACCCAATCTCGCATACCCGGAACGCATCGGCAAGATGCCTGTGTCCGGCTTACCCCTCTGGGTGAAAACATTGCCCGGTCCAATCAAAAATCTGTCAATTCTTGAGAAACCTCTTTACACCCAGGCGGTCCACATTATCTAATCACAAAATCCTGGAGCGTACGCCTTCCCTGGTTTTCCCCTCCTTAGCGTCCGATCTTCAGGCAAAACCATGGAGGTTTTACACATGAATAAGTTCAGCCCCTTTTTGTTGGGACTGTCCCTTGCGGTTACTGGAGCCTCGGTAGCCGTCGCCCAAGATCAGTCAACTGCATCCGTTTCGGCGCCCAAGTACTTGCAGATCCTCGTGGAATACACCAAGCCCGGCAAGGGCGGCATGGCCCACGATAAGACCGAAAGCGCCTTTGTCCAGGCCATGACCAAGGCCAACTTCCCTATCCACTATGTCGCTTTCAACGCGATGTCCGGCAAACCGCGGGCCATCTATCTGGCTCATTTTGACTCCTTCGAAACCCTGGAAAAGGCCATGAAGCTCTTCGAAGGCCCCGCCGCGGCCGAGTTTGAGCGCCTCAACGTGGCCGATGGTGAGCTGCTGGAAGACTCCAAACAGTTGATCTTCAGCTTCGTGCCCGAACTGAGCTACCACACCAGACCACCCAGCCCGCAGGTCCGCTATCTGGAAGTCCGCATCATCCACGTTCGTCCCGGCCACGGGAAGGAATTCAACGAACTGGTGAAGATGTGGATAGCCGCCGAGGATAAAGTCGGAACCAGCGGCCACTGGGGCGCATACCGCATCGAGTACGGCGAACAGATCGGCTCCTATGTCTTCCTCACCTCCGACAATTCGCTGGCAGATATCGACCAGAACAACGCGCAGGAGCCGAAGTTCGACACCGTACTGAGCGAGAGTGATAAGCACCGGATGCGCGAGCTGCGCGAGGCCGCCATCGACACTGACCGCTTCGAACTGTACTCCGTCAACCCTGCCCAGAGCTATGTCAGCGAGGACTTCATTAAGTCCGATCCGGACTTCTGGAAGCCGAAGGCCGTCGAGGTCCCGGCTGCCGAATCCAAGAAGCCCAGGAAACCCACGATGTAACTGACTACAGCCTGCAATCCACGAACGGCTCCGCCACCTGCGGAGCCGTTTGTGTTTGTTAACCTGTAATTGAGCAATCACTTCCGCAACGCGAGCTCATCATCAATCAAAGAATGGAACGCCATGACGACCACAAATAAACCGGCCGCACTGCCCGAGCTGACCACCGCCGACCTCTCCCGCTACGCGCGCCACCTGATCCTGCCCGATGTGGGCATGGAGGGCCAGCAGAAACTGAAAGCCGCGCGCGTGCTCTGTGTGGGCACTGGCGGATTGGGTTCGCCCCTCTCCCTATATCTCACCGCGGCCGGCATCGGAACGCTGGGCCTGGTCGACTTCGACGTCGTGGACGCGAGCAATTTGCAGCGCCAGATCATCCACTCCACCAAGGACATCGGGCGCAAGAAGCTCGATTCCGCCGCGGAGAAGCTCAACGCTCTCAATCCCACTATCCGCATCGTCAAGCACGAGACTATGCTCACCAGCACCAATGCCCTGGAAATCTTCAAGGACTACGACATCGTGGCCGACGGCACGGACAACTTCCCCACACGCTACCTGGTCAACGACGCCTGTGTTCTGTCGGGCAAGCCCAACGTCTACGGCTCCATCTTCCGCTTTGAGGGCCAGGCCAGCGTCTTCGCCACCGAGCAAGGCCCCTGCTATCGCTGCCTCTATCCCGAGCCGCCGCCGCCCGGCCTCGTTCCCAGTTGCGCCGAGGGCGGAGTGCTGGGCATCATGCCCGGAATCATCGGCGTTATCCAGGCCACTGAGGTCATCAAGCTCATTCTCGGAAAAGGCGAATCGCTCATCGGACGGCTGCTGCTGGTCGACGCCCTCACCATGAGATTCCGTGAGCTCAAGCTGCACAAGAATCCCGCGTGCCCGGTCTGCGGCTCCAACCCCACCGTGACCCAGCTCATCGACTACCAGCACTTCTGCGGCATTGTGCCTGAAACCCCGGAGGAGAAAGCCATGAAGAACGGAATTCCCCAGCTCACCGTCAAGGAGCTAAAGCGGCGCATCGATGCTGGCGAGGACGTCTTCATCCTCGACGTGCGCGAGCCCTACGAGTACAAGATCGCACAAATCGGCGGCAAGCTCATCCCGCAGAACGATGTTCCCAATCGCCTTTCCGAGATCGACCGTGATCGCGAGGTCATCGTGCAATGCCGCTCGGGCGTTCGCTCGCAGAAGATCGCCGAGTTCCTCAAGCAGCAAGGCTATCCCCGCGTCGTCAACCTGGCCGGAGGGATTCTGGCCTGGGCCGATGAGATCGACCCCAAGATGCAGAAGTACTGAGGGAGAAGATGTTTCACAATATACCGGAAGAGATGCTGGTTCGAATGCGCGAGTTGGAGCGGATCGACTCCCGCGACCGCGCTGACGGAACACCTCGTCTCCAGCGGCTTCGTCAGATTCCGCCTGAGGTGGGCAGATTCATCGCTATTCTGGCCGCCGCGGCTCCTGCCGGCCGTTGCATCGAGATCGGAACCAGCGCGGGATATTCCACCCTCTGGCTGGCTCTGGCTTGCCGGGCTACGGGCAGGAAGATCGCGACTTACGAGATATTGCCCGAGAAAGCCAAGCTTGCGCGCCAAACCTTCGACGCGACCGGCGTCTGGGATGTTGTCGAGTTAGTTCACGGCGACGCTTTGGACCGTCTGCCGGAGTTGAAAGAGATTGCCTTCTGCTTTCTCGACGCCGAGAAGGAAATCTACGCCCACTGTTATGAGGAGCTGCTGCCGCGCATGGTTCCGGGAGGCATTCTCGTCGCCGACAACGCCATCAATCATCGCGCAACCTTGCAGCCCATGCTCGATCATGCGCTCGCGGACCCGAGAGTCGACGCCTTGATTGTCCCGCTCGGCGGCGGCGAGTTGATTTGCCGGAAACGGTGAAAGGCTTTCGCCCTCGCAAAGATGCAGGAGATTCATTCACTCTCCTCGGATGACCCTCCCGAGGATGCCGCGTGGTCCCCTTGACAGGAGAGATAAGCGGAAAAATCGCGCCAAACGGTTTCCGCGAAGATGAGCGCAAAGGCCCTGTAGGCGGCCAGGCAGCGTACCGCGGCGAACAAAGCGAGGAGAGCGGCGCCCCAGAGAACGGACTCGGCGTAGCTTGGGAAACTAGCGGGCGGCTGGAACCGCCAGCATCCCGCCAGATAGCCCGACCCAACCAGCGCCAGGAGCAGGGATGCCGCGACCATGCGATCGGCCATCTTTTTTAGCGGCTCGTGAAAGAAGGCGGCAATTGCATAAATCAATGCAATAGCAATGGCTGCGCACACCAGAACTGAAATCCAGCACCAAGCCCTGGCGCCGCCGCCGTGAATCGACAGCGCCCATCCAACAAGATATGCCGCACCCGCGCAAAACGCGCAGCCGAGGCCGCGCATCATTCCATAGATTCCTTCAAACTGCTCCGTATATTGCGCCGATTTCTTGGCAATCAGATAGGAACGAGCCTGGAAGAAAGCTGATTGACGATTCCTTGAGATTTCATCTTCCCCGTTCCCATCCTGCGCGACTTCAAGAGCCAGGCCGAACAATTTTCGAACCTGTTTTGACAGCCTCTTTTTGAAATCCTTGCCGAACTTCGCATAGCTGTTATCAAGAATCAAATCAGAAGGCACGCGCTGCCGTTTATTGCTGTCTGCCACTGTCGATGGCACAACGGAAATCGCAATCGTCTGCAGCAAGTGACCGGTAATGTATGCCAGCACCACCATGAAAAGCGCATTCGAAATATCCTGGCTGGGCCAATTATGGGTGAGGATACCGACCGGCAGCCAGAACAGGCCAAGCAGCAATGTACCGGGAAGCAGATACCCATAGATGTCGTAAAAATTGAATTGCTTAATCACCCGAGACTGCCTCCCTTGTCATGGATTTGGCGGAAGCGCTGGCGCTGCGAAGATCGCTCAGAATGGAGCCCAGCGTCTGTTTCGCCTCCTGCGAGTCTTTCAGTAGAACCGAGGCGACGCGCTGATGTCCGCCTCCACCATAGTGGCTGAATATCTGTCCCAGGGGAACACTCTTGAAGCGCCGCCACGGATTGCGCATCGCGGTGATCTTGGCTCCATTGCCGGTATCCATGATCCCTACCGAGTAGCGCGCGTTGGGATATGCAAGATAGGGCGCATACCGGCTCAGAAGCACATTGCCCGCTTCCTTCACGTTGAAAACGACGATCCCATCCTTCTCCATGCGGGACGCCTTGCGGAAAAGCTGCTGGCCGCTGCGGATGGCCTTGCGCGCGCTCTGGTAACATTCTGCCACGTGCGGGGATGCGGCCACTTCCGCCAGACTCTTCGAGCGCAGCGATTCGACCAGAAAACGGCAATATGCGGCTGACGAATCGCGCAGAAAGCTAAAGCTGATGCGGAGCGCGGGCGCATTCCCGAGCACGGCCTCTTCTACTGAATCGTAGCGGGCGCCATCGATACGGCGCGCCCACTCTACCATTTCCCGGAACCTCGGCTCACGGAGAATACGGTAGCTTTTGCGCCAAATCACTTCCGCGCAGGAAAGCGCGCCTGCATCGTATAGCACGCTGTCAGTGTCTCTTCGCTTGGCGTCCGCCTCTAACTCCGGCGTCAAAAAAGTCGTTTGATGATGATCGGCCCAGAAATCCGCCTGGGGATGATAAAGAAAGTCGACAACCGCGGCTGGCTTGTCAAGTGGCCTCGTAGTCCAGCTCTCGCGCTCGGAATAATTGACCGGCACAATCTGACCTGTCTTCCAGCCGCGCTTTCGCTCCAGATACTCGCAAGCGAGAACGGCGGAGATGACGCCGTCAAAACACGGGAAATGAAGGTAAACGGTCAAAGCATCCTGCATGGCCTCACCTGTTCATAACGATAGCACCCGGAAAGCGATACGATCACCCCGTAAAGAGCGACGGAAGGCGCTTGTCAGTGCGCCCGCACAAATCGTCCCGACTCGTCGCTTCTGCCGTCGCCGAAGATCACCTCGCCGCCGGTTTCGCCGCGCCAAATAGCCTTTGCAGCCCGTTGGGTGTTCGTTCGCAGCGCGGCGGCCTGGGATGCTTGGAATTCAGATGATATTCCCGGCAGGCAACACAGTCGCCATGGCGCGGACAATCCCGCTTGGGACAACTACAAACAATTGGCTGTTCGTTCATCTTTGCAGTATTCCTTCCGCATGGCTGTTGGACTCATTTCAGGTGGTCCTATGTGCCGAAGGCCGCCGGCCCCGCCGCAGGGGTCTTTCCGTTCTCTTCCATCTTGCCGAAGATCATCTTGCCGCTGGCGGTTTGCAGCACGCTGGTCACGGTGATCTCCACCGATTTGCCGATCAGCTTGCGCGCGTGATCCACCACCACCATGGTGCCGTCGTCCAGGTAGCCCACGCCCTGGTTGAACTCCTTGCCTTCCTTGAGGATGAGCACCGTCATCTTCTCGCCGGGCAGCACCACCGGCCTGAGCGCGTTGGCCAGGTCGTTGATGTTCAGCACATCGACGTGGTGCAGGTGGGCCACCTTGTTGAGGTTGAAGTCGTTGGTCACCACTTTGGCCTGCCACTTCTTGGCCAATTCCAGCAGTTTCAGGTCTACCTCGCGGATGGAGGGAAAATCGTCGGAGACAATCTGCACCTGGATGTTGGGATTAGACTGCATGCGTTGCAGCATATCCAGGCCGCGGCGTCCCCGTTGCCGCTTTGAGCCGTCGGTGGAGTCGGCCACGGTCTGCAACTCGCGCAACACGAACTCCGGTATCACCATCATGCCGTCGATAAAGCCCGCCTCGGCAATGTCGGCGATGCGGCCGTCAATGATCACGCTGGTGTCCAGCACCTTGGCGCTGCGCCTCGTGGGCCGGTCGCCCGTAAAGACGGTGCCCAACGCCGCCGGATTCAGCAGGTCGCCCTTGCTGGCGCCCACCAGCAGCCCCACATAGGACATCAGCAGCAGGACGAAGATCTGGATCACGGACGATGTAGGCCCCGGCGTCAGAGCGCCGCGCAGCACCATGCAAAACAGCGCCGCGCCCAGAATGCCCAGCACGCTGCCGGCCACGGCGCCTATCAGCCGTTTCAGGCTCAGCGCCCGCACGCGATACTCGAAGACAATGAACGCGCCGGCTGTCCCGGCGCCCATTGCAGCACTCACCCATCCTGTCATGCCGAACGGATGAAGGAAAAAGCAGACCCCGGCAAGAAGGGCCACAAAAAGAAGACGAACAACGATCAAGTCCATAAAAGGCCAACCCCCGCTGGCAGGGAAAGAGAAATCGCCAGACTGGGTACCGATGGGGAGTATCCCACCCGCCAGCGCAGCCGTCAAGAGGGGAAGAGAACAGTGGTCAGTTGTCAGTGGTCAGAATTAACTGAACACTGATCACTGACCACTGTCCATTTTACGACGCCCTCGCCAGCTCCACGGGAACCAGCCGTTGCGAACCCTTACGCGGGCCGCGCTTGCGGGCGCTCATCACCTTGATGCGCTCCAGCAGTTCCTGGGGCGAGCAGTTCTTCTTGGCCAGCAGGGCATCGGCGGCGTGCATCACACCCGCCATCCTTTGCGGGTCGCCCAGCAAGATCATGGGCACATGAGCCGCGATCTGCTTCAGCCGCTCCACCAACTGGCAGCCGTTCATCTGCGGCATGGCGTAGTCGGCCAGCACCAGGTCCACGGCGGTCTCGGAAAAAATGCCGATGGCCTCCTGGCCGTTGGTCGCTGCGACCACCCGGTATCCGTTGGTTTTCAGCATAAACTTGAGCACGGAAAGCGCTTGTTCATTGTCGTCTACACAGAGAATCACTTTCTTGGGGCGCATAAGCTGGGAAAGACCTCCTTGGTGCAATTTGTAATAGTCCACGGGAAACACTTCGCCTACGCCCGCTCTGGCGGCAGGCTGGCGCAATGCGCATGGACCGGGAGACCGGGAGCGAACCGGCCATTTTCTGGTATATCTTGCGGCTGGATTGCCCTGCGTGCAGCGCGTTCAGCCCTGGCGGGCACGGCGAACTTGCAACGCGGCAACCGGCCATTCGATGCACAGGCGGCTGTCTTCGTTCACGGTCAGTTTGTAATGAAACCCTGATGCAAAACCGGCATCGGCGCCGGTTAAAATCCTGCAATGAAGGCCAAGAGTACGAGGAATGGATTGCGATGTGAAGAGGGAAAACGAAGCGAAAATCTGTCTTCTAATCTGGAAGCAACCGGTGGAAAAAAGTTAGATTGATGACTCGCTGTCACTTGTAATTACTAAATCCTGTTGAAAGCATGTGCATCCCGGCATGAAAAGCCGTCATCTTGCCCCAGAAACGGTGCTGACTTCGACGCTCATAGCAAGGACCCTCGCTGATTTCCTGTTCCCTTTTTTATAGCGGGATCAGCGGCCGGGGCAAGCGGGTCTTGGCACGATCCAGAAACAGCCTCATGCGCAGAGCTTCGCACCGCTGCGTGGCTACCAGGCTCATATGCCTGCGGATGTGGTCGCCATCCTCCAGCAGGGATACCTGCGCCTCGTCGAACGCAGCATCTTTTTCCAGCCGCTCGATCCGCTCTTCCATAGTGCGGCGAAACCGGGGACTGATCTCAAAACCATCGCTGGTTGCGCATTTGGTCATCATGGCAGGCTCCTGGGGAGAAAAACCACGCGCCCTCAAAGATAATTCCTGAGAAGGCTAAAGTTTTCTCATCCTTTGCCGATATTAATAAGGATTAATGTGTTGCGCCAGATTACGGTGGGGAGATACGAAAGTAATTCACTGTCCGGAAACAGAACATTTAAGCTATTCACTCACTTTTTTTTACACAAATCCATCACTCTTCCGAAGGTGCGTCCAGCTTACGGCGCGATGGCGAAATATCCTTTGCGGACCTGCACCTTCATTCCGTCGCCGCGGCATTCGACGGAAAGCTTGCGGAAGGCGCCGTCCAGTTTGGTATTTGTGGACGTGTAGCTGGCCATGTATTGATTGCGCAGCTCGTCTTCGATCTGCTGGAAAGCGGCCTCCAGCTTTTTTCCGTTGTTGCCTGCGTCGATGAGGCGTCCACCGGTCTCCTCGGTCATTTTCTTCATCGTCGAGTAGCCGCTGAAGTCTGATTCCCGATAAAAGTCCCTGTCGGCGATCAGAATCGCATAAACCATGGCGTTGGATCTCTGGGCCGCGGCAATGGCTTCGTTGATTTTGGTGCGGCTGCCCTGGTCCTGGCCGTCAGTGAGCAGAATCAGCGCCTTGCGGCCTGTCTCCTGGTTCATCAACTGCGTAGCGGCCAGGTAGACCGCATCGTAGAGCAACGTTCCGCGGGGCCTTCCAGAGGTGGGAAGCGGCCCCGGACCAAAGCTGACGCCGGCGTTGATCTCCGCCTTATGCAAGGCGCGCGACAACAGCCGGGGGCTGTTGGTCAAATCCTGCAGCAGGTCCACATTTACATCAAACGAGAGCACGAAGGCCTCGTCCTTCTGCTTAACGACGCGTTCCAGAAACTGGATGCCCACATTCTGCTCCAGGGGCAGCACGCGGGCCTGGCTCCCTGAGGTGTCCAGCAGAATCCCCAGGGTCAGCGGCAGATGGGTCTCTTCCACAAAACTCTTGAGCGTTTGCGGCGCCTTGTCTTCCGAGACCGTGCAATCGTCCTTGTTCAGGTGAGGAACCAGGCTTCCAGCCTTGTCCTTGACGGTAAAGACCACATCCACCAGGTTGACGTTCATCTTGATGGTTGCCACAGGCTGGTCCTCGGGCGCCGGGGCCGGGGCTGAACTGACCGGAGGCGCATCCGGCGAGGGGACAAGCTGGGCCCAGGCCGGAACCGGCGCCGGCAGGCCAAGCAAAAAAACGGCAACTCCCCATCGAGGTCTCATTCTGGTCCTCTGGACGAAATCTGCACTCTCAAGAGAGCATACCGGAACGGTTTCCCTCTGGCCGCAACCTTCGCAACTCTGGCGCGTCTGATACTCTGACGATTGCAGCACTATGACGAAAAACAGCACGGCTGTTTTTCGTCAGTTGTCAGCCGTCAGTTGTCAGTAGTCAGTTTCCGGTTGTCGCGGACCATTGGAAACGGCAGAATCATCAGCGACGAGGGATCGTGTTTCAACTGAATACTGACAACTGAACACTGACGACTGACCACTGGAGAATACCTGTGAAGCTAGGTTTAACGGCAATCGCGCTGGCAGTACTCCTGAGTTTGAGCCCGCATTCGGGCCTTCATTTGAGCCCTATGGCTCTGGCCCAACAGCAGCAACCCCCCGTGCCAGACGCCCCGCAACCCCAGACGCCGAAACCATTGGCTTCGGACGTAAACGGCCCGATTACTCCCGGCTTGGGCGCCGGGGAAACTCCGTCCGGGTCCACATCAACCTCCAATCCTCCGGCCCAACAGCAGCCCGCGCCCAGCAGTCCGGCGCCGCCCAGCCCGGCCCTCACTAGCCAGGACAAGGACCAGGTCCAAACCACGCCGCCCGAGCAGCCCGCCGCCGGCGAGGCCTTTGACAAAATTTCTACTACCATCCACTTATATTCGAACTTCGTCGAGGTCCCCGTCACCGTGAAGGACTCGAAGGGAAAGCTGGTGGCCGGACTTACCTGGCGCGACTTCAAGGTTTACGAGAACGACACTCGTGAGCCTTTGGCCGTTTTCACCACGGATTCATTCCCGTTGTCAATTGCTTTCGTCATCGACCAGAGCCTGACCTCCGATGTGATGGCCAAGGTCAACAACTCCCTGGGCGCCATCCAGGGCGCGCTCACGCCCTATGACGAAGTGGCCATCTTCTCCTATAACAACGGCGCGCAGGACCGCTCCGGGGGCTTCACGGGAGCACAGAGCGCACGGGTTCCCTTCATACTCTCCATGACCAAATCCACCGGCGCCGAGATGCTGGTGCCGATCAATGACGGGCCATTTTCCAGTTGCAACATCCGCCAGAACGGCAACTGCGTTGATCCCAACCTGCAAGCCGGAAAATCGGCGGGCGGCAGCACGTTCATGACCATCCCCAAGGAGATTCACACCCTTAACGACGCCATCCTGGCTGCCGCCAAGGAACTCTCTACCCGCCCCAAGGGCCGCCGCCGCATCATCTATGTCATCAGTGACGGCAAGGAGTACGGCAGCAAGGCCAAATATGATGACGTGCGGAAGTACCTGCTGACCAACAAGACCGAAGTATACGGCACGCTGGTGGGCGACTCAGCCCGCTGGGGCGAAGGCTACGTAAGCCGCTTCCACGTGCCCGGCATGATGACGGACAACATCCTGATCAAATACGCCCACGCCACCGGCGGCGTGCTGGACTCCGAACGCGGCGTGGACGGCATCGAAAAGAGCTACGCCAAGATCGCCGAGGAGGCGCGCAGCCAATACACGCTGGGATACTACAGCCACCAGCCGATCCTCGACACCAGGTTCCGCAAGATCGATGTGCGCGTCGAGCGGCCCGGCATGGAGGTCATCGCCAAGACCGGCTACTACACCTCGGGGCAGGATGCCAAATAGAATCATCGCACGATCAAACTGTATCAACACGAAAAGGCCTGTGCTCGCGCACAGGCCTTTCGATTTGAATCCATCAACTCATGACACGGGCCTGAAGCATGAACAGGGACTGAATCACGCCCGGAATCCCCGCTGGAAATTCACTTAGGCTCGTTCGGCGTGGAGGGGGGCGCTGTGGGAGTTGCGCTCTGCTGCACCGAACTCGCCGTGGGCGGCGCGGGAGGGGCAGACTCGGTCGTGCCCTTGAGGCCTTCCCTGAAGCCCTTCAATCCCTCGCCCAATCCCTTGCCCAGTTCCGGCAGCTTCTTGCCGCCAAAGAGCACAAGTAAGACAATCGCAATGACCAGCAGATGCGTTGGCTGGAATAGGTCGCCCATGGTTTCATCCTCCGCGCGCCGCTCTCTCGCCGCCGCGCACTCTCAGTAGTTATTGTCGCATAAAGCAGGATGCCCGCGCAGAACCTGCCGCGTAAGCGGCGTCTGCCCCACCGCAGGTGGTCAATTCACCTGCGCCGGCTTGCCCAGCCGTTCGGTCACCATGGCGTAGAAGGCGCTCAGATCTTCCTCGTCGCCCACGGTCAGCCGGCGGTAGACCTTCATCAGCGGAAAGAGCCTTGAGCCGCGCACCTCGACGGCCGGAACCGCCACCACGCCGCCGGGATACTGGCTCATCTCCCAGACGCCGGCGTAGCGGCGGCGCAGCACCTCGCCCAGGTAGCTGCCCCACAGCCGCACCTCGAAGTCCAGGTCCAGCTCCGGGCTTTCGCCCACCACGACCAGAATCTCGTCCAGCGCGTCGATCGATTCCGAGGTGAAGTCCAGCTTTTGCTGGAACTCGCTCCTGCCCAGTTCCGCCGCCGCCCGCGCAAAGCCCTCCATCATCGCCCCCAGGTCAGGGAAGACCGTCGCCTCCAGCCGTTTACGCAGATCGGTCGAATTTCTCATCCAGTCAGAAAAGTATAAGCCCTCGCGCTAAATCGGGAGCAAATTCCGCGCGGCCGATGCATGAAAAGTTCGCGGCAACTCTGTTGTTTGGCTCGCGGCGCGGGTTTGTGTCAGACTGAAAACAGTTGTGGAGGGTTCCCATGAAGACCATCCAATGTTTGGCTCTTGCCGCCGTGCTGGCCTTGAGCGCCGGTACAGCCCGCTCCGCCGGCCGCGACATCTATCCCGACCCGGCGCAGGCCAAGGCCGACATAGCCGCCGCTCTCAAGTCCGCCGCCACAACCCACAAGCGTATCCTGCTGGACTTTGGCGGCAACTGGTGCCCCGACTGCCAGGTGCTGGACATTTACTTCAACGACCCGGCCAACCGGCGCATCCTGGAGGCAAATTTCGTGCTGGTGCACGTGAACATCGGGCACATGGACGCCAATCTGGACATCGCCCGGCAGTACCAGGTTCCCTTGCAAAGAGGCGTGCCCGCGCTAGCCGTCCTCAGCTCGAACGGCAAGCTGCTCTACAGCCAGAAAAGCGGCGAGTTCGAGGCCATGAGCCGCATGGAGTTGTCGGCGGTCACTAAATTTCTGGTTCAGTGGGAGCCCGGACAGCCCTGCTCGGTGGTGATGGTGAACTGCTGAAGCCGGTCTACCCGCAAGTCAGCCGTTGGAGCCAGCCACTCAGTCCGCCGGCTTCATGTGCTTGGTGTTCTGGTAGGTGTAGACGATGCGATGGGCGACGGTGATGGTGGAGAGCACGGCCAGAATCCACAGCACCGGGGCCATGGCGCCACACCAGTTGAAAACGGCGCCGATGATGATGAGCACGATGCGCTCCGGGCGCTCCATGAAGCCCACCTTGCACTGGCCGATGAGGGCCTCGGCGCGCGCGCGGGTGTAGCTGATCATCAAGGACGTGACCATCACAAAGGCCACCAGGCACACGTACCTGAACCTGTTGATGCGGCCGTAGTAGACCAGCAAACCGAAGAACAGCACCACGTCGGAATAGCGGTCGATGACCGAGTCGAAAAATGAGCCGAAGACGGTGACCTTGTTGATGCGCCGCGCCACCCGGCCGTCCACCATGTCGAAGAGGCCGGCGCAGAAGATCACCACGCCCGCATAGAAAAACATCCAGTCGGCATTGACGGCGTTGGCGTGCCCAAACAGAACCGCGGCCACGATGTTGATGCACAGGCCGATGATGGTGAGAGCGTTGGGCGAGATGCGGGTCAGCGCCAGGCCACGCACGATTTTGTCAAGCAGCCATCCGCAGGCGCTGCCAAAAGCGCCGGTCCAGGTCATTTCGATTTTCCTTGCTGCCGTTCTTTGACGGCATCGTCCGGGCTTTCGTCCTCGCCGGATTCATCGTGAATTGTGGTCAGTTTCAAAATTTCCAGTTCGCGCTTGCCGTTGGGAGTGACGATGGTGGCCACGTCTCCCAACCGCTTACCCACCAGGCCGCGGCCAATGGGCGAGGTGGTCGAAATCAGCCCCTTGGAGACATCGGACTCCTCGCTGGTTACCAGGCGGTAGACGATCTCCTCGTTCTTGGTCGAGTCGAAGACCACCACCGTGGAACCAAAGCCAACCTTGTCCTTGGGAATGTTGGATAGATTGACCAAAGAAAGCTCGGCCATGCGCCGGTTCAGTTGGGCGAGGCGCGCGTCCACGAAATGCTGGCGCTGCTTGGCCATGTGATACTCGGCGTTCTCCGACAGATCTCCCATGGCCACGGCCTTCCTGATTTCAGCGGGAAGCTCGTGGCTGAGTTCGTGCTCCAGGAGTGCGATCTCGGCCAGAATCTGCTTTTTGATGTGTTCGGGCATCCAAGGTCCGTAGCGGCGAGCGGGGTTTGCGCCTTCCGCAAGAGATAGAAGAGCTCAACATTTCATTATACGCGGGGACTGGATGCGGCTTCCAGCCTGGCATCCATAAACGATTGCAGAATCAGCGTGGCGGCGACCTGGTCCACCACGCGGCGATGCTGCTGGCGCGCGTGGCCCGCTTCATACAAAATCTGATGCGCCTCGCGGGTGGTCAGCCGCTCGTCCCACAGGTGGATGGCGAGGCCGGTCAACGCGCCCAGTTCGGCGGCGAAGGCCTGGGTTTTGACGGCCTGGGAGCTGACGCCACCGTCCAGATGCACGGGATTGCCCACCACGATGCCCACGACGCCAAAGCGCCGGCAGAGTCGTGCCAGCGAACGCAGGTCGTCCCGGCGGTTGTGCTTGCGCTCCAGCGTAAGAACCGGCTGCGCCGTCAGGCCCAGCTCGTCCGAGACGGCTACGCCGATACGGCGGTTGCCGACGTCGAGGCCGAGATAGCGAGAATGAGAGGCGGCTTCCAGTTTTTGGCTCCTGGCCTCTAGCTTACCGTCGATATCCCACCCTTGAATCAAAGAACGTGAAATGCATGGGTACCCCCACCCGTATTTTGGACGCAAAATCCTTGTTTTCTTTGGTTTACAGACAGGGGTGCGCTGCAAAATATTGACAACAAAGAAGTTCCCTGCAAAATATTCCTGGATAAGGAGTTACGTACCATTTTGGCCTCTGTTAACCGTTCTCGGCTGAAAGTTGACGTGAAGTGGACATGCCGGGACGATTGGAAAGAAGACTTCTGAAGATTATTGTGCGACAAATGGAGGAAATAATCTGCAACACCTGCAGTGCAGCAGGCGCGCTTCGCACATGGGGTTCAGGTATCACATCCTTCGCCAAGTGCGCGAAAGGATGGAGCACAGGGTCGTTTCATCTACTATTCCTGAAAAGGACTTAAACTCCCTCGGTTAACATTTAGGAACAGGCCGATAATTCGACCCAATTCTCCACATACACAAACTACTACTCCAGTGCAGAATAGAAATTGATGAGAGAGATATCCGTTCTCGAATTGTGTGCAGGAGCCGGAGGCCAAGCCCTAGGTTTCGAACAGGCTGGTTTTACTCATGTTGGCTTGGTAGAACTCGACGGACATGCCTGCAAGACGCTGCGTTTTAACCGCCCTGAATGGAACGTCCTTGAGGAAAATCTAAACTATTTCGATGCCAGGCCATTTCGAGGGCAGGTTGATGTTGTGGCGGCTGGGCTTCCCTGTCCGCCGTTTTCTAAGGCGATATGTAAAGGTGTCATATAACTGAATAGAGAAAGATGCGGGGAATTGGCACGCTGCGTTAGTAAGCCTGACATTGCGCGCAATGTTCTATTATAGAACATTTTTCCGGACGACACGCTTTACGCTTGGTCTGTGTCTAAGTCCACGAGGCGAAAGAACATATCGGGCAGACGTATTGCCGAAGCGCGCAGTCACGCCCGGCCACCGATTACTCAGGAAGAGCTTTCGGGCAAGCTGGCCCTTCTCGGTGTCCAATTGGACCGAGCAGCCATCGCCAAAATTGAAAGTGATCGCAGAAGAGTTCTTGATTTCGAGCTCAAAACTATCGCGCAAGCATTAGAAGTTCCGGTCGAGTGGCTTTTGGGAGGCAGTCATTGAAAGACGCCTCTTCCAAATTGCGAACTGCCACACGACGTGCCAAATCGGACGTAGCAAACAAGCTCGTCAGCATGTTTTTGCATGAGTTGAGCCGTTCAGTCTCCTCAGTTTGGGAAATTCGTGTAGACGGCGAAGAATATGAATCCCTTGTCCGCGAGCATTTTGCAAACAAGTGTCCGTATTGCGGAAAGGATCTCATCTTTTCAGAAGCGGTAATCGAACATCTGGATGGGATGAACCGTCTTCGCGGGGGGCTACACGTGCCTGGCAATGTCCTGGTGGCTTGTGCTAAGTGTAACTCTGAGAAGCGCCGCGACGATTCGTTGAGGGACCTTAGCCTTGCAAAGTCGGGCTGGGAGTCCTTTCTGACTCACGACGGTCAGGTATGCGGCGCATCCTGCCGCACATGTGCGTATTGGTCCAACAGATGGCCCGATCCGCAAGAACGATCTTCCATCTTAGCCCAAAAACGCGAAAGGATCAGAATGTTTCGTAATCGCTTTGCCATTACTGATGCAGCAATCTCAGCTGCTGTAGCAGAATTGCCTAAAGACTTAGTGGTACTTTATACAAAGTGCCAAGCTTTTGCGGAGACAGAAATTAAATTGCTGCTCGAAAGATTCAGACCATCCGAGACTTCTCACTCGTAATGTGCACCCCATTCCCGGGACTGCGATCCAGTTTTATTTTATTCCTTTCGCCATTTCGTTACTGGTCAAATCTATATAAGCGCGTAATTGCATTCTCTCTAACTCTGCCCGTCTTCGATACATGAGCATCATTTGTGTGAAGATTGCCGATTTCTTAATCTCACAATCTACACACAGCCAGTGAATTAAACAATTGTTGCGCACCTCAATATTATTTGATGCTGCACGTCGAGATGCAAGGCTCGTTCGGTTTGACCGAGCCACGAGAATCGCAAGGGAGATCCGGGAATCGCCCAGATCCGTTTGTAGTACCAATAAAGGATTCCCCGTGCTCAAGTTCGAAATCCAGCATTCAGTACCAAATACGTTTTTGACTCCTACTTCAATTCCGTCTACCTCGATGTCCAGAATCTTTCCACGTGCTGCGCCGAGCCAGTACTTAAACATGATCTCAATCCTTCTACCGAGATATGCCCTCTCAACTCGGTTGAGCTCATAGATTCTCTCTCGACCCGTTCTGGGCCAATCAATTACTTCTTCGATAGCTTGACGAGCAATCATTGGCAACTCTCTCTCAAGGCAGATCCTCCCTCCGACTCGTTGGAGAATCCATCGCTCAATATAAGAGAGCGTCGTAAAATCACGGTCTCGATCATGCTTATTTAGAGATCGCTCCGAAAATGTTCTGGACTGTTGATTCATCTGCTTTTCTGCCAGTTCGAGCGGCGGTCGTAAGTTGGTGCCTTGTTGCGTGCCAATTGTTGAAGCCAATATGCGCGGTTTGATTTCGGCAAGCGTCCGTCTACGCAAGTATGGCCATGCCAGAAGCAGCCTTTTACTTGGATTATTATCTGGTATTTAGGCAGGACAATGTCGGGATGTCCTGGAAGATCGCGCGCATGAAGACGGAACCGGAATCCGAGCCGGTGAAGTGCGTGCCGCACAAGCAGCTCGGGCTTCGTATCCTTCGAGCGAATGCGTGCCATGTTCGCCGAGCGTTGTGCAGGCGTCTCTTTGCAGCTCACCCTCTTGTTTGCCACATAATGATTATGCAGCATTCTGAGCGAATTGGTAGGGCAGATGCATTGGGGCATCCGCCTTTCAAAGGGGGCTTTGCCGATACTGTACACCCTTCGACTTTGTCAGAAATCCCGCTCATCGCGATAAAGCGATGAACGGGGCACAGCGCCTGATACCGTTATCGATGGGCCACCTGCCCAATACTTTACACCCTGCGGAGCAGTTTACCCACAGCTTACGGCCCAGGTACCACAGGGAAGAAATGCCCTGTTGAGGAGCCTTAGCCCGGTACAATCAATGAGAGGGGTCCCAAAGGGGATTTCCCTCATTTTTTAGTTAAGAAGGGTTGACGCAAGAGATGGCGCGCCGCAAACCGACGAGAAGACGAAAAACACGTTCTGGCGCGGGTTTCTTGCTAGCGGTTTTTCTGATTTTGCTGCTGGCGGCGGGCGCCGGTGCGGCGTGGGTGGTTTTTGCGCCCTTCGGGCCAACGACAGAAACCTTTATCGAGATACAGCCGGGCTCGACCACCATGCGGATCGGACGGCAACTGGAAACGGCGGGCATTGTGCGCAGCCGGTACGCCTTCGATATTGCGCGCTGGTGGAAGCACGGCACGCTCAAGGCAGGCGAATACCGCTTCGACCATCCGGCCGCGGCCACGGAAGTTTTTGCGCGCATTGCGCGCGGCGATGTTTTTACCAAAGCGGTAACCCTGCCGGAGGGCGCAAACATCTTTGAGATTGCCGCGCGACTGGAGCAGGCGGGCTTTGGCGGGCAGCGGGAGTTTCTCAAAACGGCGGCCAAACAGGTGAGCCTCGTTACTGACATGGACCCCGGAGCAAAGAGCCTGGAGGGCTTCCTGTTTCCGGACACCTATCATTTTCAGCGCAAGGCGACGGCGGCGCAGATTTGCGCGGCGATGGTGAAGCGCTTTCGCGCGGTGGCCGGGCAAATAGGATTGAAAGGGAACGTGCATCGAGTGGTGACATTGGCTTCATTGGTGGAACGGGAGACGGCGCTGGACTCGGAGCGCCCATTGGTGGCCAGTGTCTTTGAGAACCGGCTGGCCAAAAAGATTCCGCTCATGACCGATCCGTCGTTGATCTACGGCCTGGAACTGGAGGGACGCTGGCGGGGCGCGATCCACGAGAGCGACCTGAAGCTCGACACGCCTTATAATACCTATCTGCACGCCGGCCTGCCGCCTGGTCCGGTGGCCAATCCCGGATTGCGGTCGCTCAAGGCGGCCATGGAGCCGGCCAAAACGAATTATCTTTACTTTGTGGCCGCGGGGGCCGATCCCCAGGGAGGGTCGTTGTTTTCGAGCACCGCCGCGGAGCACGCTCGCAACGTGGCCAGCTACCGGAACGCCATGAAGAAGGCAGGTGGACGATGAATCTACGATGTCGACTCACCACCGCCTCCGCACTGGTTCTTCCGCTGCTCTTATCGGGGTGTTCCCTGTTTCCCACTACGCGCAAGCTGCCGATTCCCAAGGCGCCGCTGATTGAGTTGACAGCCACGCCGGATGATCTGGTGACGCAGCTCAACCAGCGCTGGGCGGCGCTGGAAAATCTGACCGCCTGGGTCGAGATTCAGGCCAGCGTAATCAAGACCAAGGAGGGCATGGCCAAGGATTACACCACCATCCGCGGAAACATCCTGATGCGCAAGCCGGAGATGCTGCGGGTCTATGGGCGGGTTCCGGTGGTCGGCACACGGGCCTTCGACATGGTGAGCGATGGCATGAATTTCACGCTGTGGATTCCCTCAAAGAACGTGGTTTTCAGGGGCAACAAATTTCTGAAGAAAAAATCGGCCAATCCGCTGGAAAACCTGCGGCCGGGGTTTTTTCTGGATGCGCTGGTTGTGCGGGGGATGGAGCCGGACGACATGTACGCGGTGGTGACGGATTCGGAAACGGTGGAAGACGCGGCCCGTAAGCACCTATACACCATCCCGGAGTACGTACTCACCATCAGCCGCAGCAAGCCGGGGAGCCGGCAGTTGACGCCGGTGCGCGTGATCACCTTCCGCCGCGACGACCTGCTGCCTTATGAACAAGATATATTCGACAGCGAAGGCAACCTGGAGACTCATGTCACCTATACCGGGTACCGGGATTTCGGAGCGAACAAATATCCGACCACGGTGGTCATCAAGCGCCCGCTTGAGGAGGTCCAGATCGTTCTCACCATTGACAAGGTAGTGGAGAACCAAACGCTGAGCGACGACGAATGGCTCCGGCAGTTCGAGCTGAAGCCCACCGAGGGAACCCCGATTCAGCATCTGGAATAGCGGGCTTGTGTTAGTATCCCGGCAAACGCAAACATTGCATTTCAAGGGAGCCTAACATGGAAAGCACCCTCCGGCCGATGACTCTGGGAGAGATTCTGGACCGCACCGCCCAGCTCTATCGCACGCATTTTCTGCTCTTTGCAGGCATTTTTGCGGTGTATTCCGGCGTTGTGCTGGTGCTGAACCTGGCGCAGATTGGCCTGGGCGAGTTACTGAAAGCTGAGCACTTAGCCAAGTACGCGGTACTGATGACCGCGTTTCTAACGGTCTTCAATCTGCTGATTTTGTTTCTTCTGTTTGGAGCGGCCACAGCCGCCATCAGCCGCGCAGTGGCCTGGGTCCACCTGGGGGAACCGGCCACCATTCGCGGCGCCTACCAGAACATACTGCCCCGCCTGGGCAGTTACCTGTGGCTGATGACCATCACCGCTTTCCGGGTCTATACGCCGCTTGTACTGCTTTATGCCGGCTTTTTTGGAACCTTAGCTTTCTATGGCTTGAGGCAATTGGGAACCCAAGCGGGCGCAGCCGCACAGCCAGCAGTTAATCCGCAAACTGCGATCATCATAGCTATGGTTTTCATAATTTTCTTCCTGCTCCTTATTCCCGTGAGTATCTACACCATCCTGATGAGCCTGCGCTACTCCCTGGCGATTCCGGCCAGCGTGGTGGAGAACATGAAGGCCCTCCAAGCGATTCGCCGCAGCATTGAACTGGCCAAAGGCTCGTGGGGACGCATCTTCCTGCTGGCGCTTCTGGTGGGCATCATCAAGCTGGGATTGGTCGGCGTTACCCAATTCTTTGTCATTGTGGCGGCCTTCAAGCACCCCGGCCAGCCGCTGGGACCGGGCATTTTAGCGACTTCGCAGGTGATCGGCTTCTTCACCAACTCTTTTCTGGGGCCAATCTGGGCTACCGGCATCACGCTCTTCTACTACGACCAGCGGGTGCGCAAAGAGGGCTACGACATCGAGTGGATGATGCAGGCCGCCGGACTGGTTGCGCCTGCCACGCAGCAAGTTCCGCAACAAAACACGGGAGCCGCGCATGAATGAGCCGCTGCACCCCTCGACTCTGGGCGAAATTCTGGATTGCACCGCCCAGCTCTATCGCACGCGCTTCCTCATGTTTCTGGGAATCTCGGTCATCCCCACCGGCGTAATCGTAGTGTTGGCCTGCATCGTCGGCCTGATCGTGGCGTGGTGGAGCGCGGCCGGCGCCGGCTCGGTTTCAGAGACAGCGGGATACGTACTTGTAGCGCTCTTCGCCATCGGCGTCACGCTGGTGGCGCTGCCGATTCTTCTGGCGGCTACGGCGCTGGCCTCGGCGGCCATGAGCCATGCCGTATCCCGCGTTCACCTGGGCCAAACGACTACCATCCGCGACGCCTACAAGAGCGTGTGGCAGCGCGGCTGGCGCTACATCTGGCTTTATGTGCTTGAGGGCCTTATTATCGGAGCCGTTCCCCTCGTCGCATATATTGTGCTTATCTTCCTCGTTGCCGGGGGTGCTGCGCTGACGGGGAGTGCGGGCGCGGGAGGCGCCGCCGGTGGTGCGCTCCTCTTCCTGATGATTTTTCCGGTCATCATCGCTCTGATTGCCTACGTCATTTGGATGCTGTTGCGGCTTTCTCTGGCCTTCCCGGCCTGCGTGATCGAGCAGATTGGAGCATGGCCCGCGATTAAGCGTTCCTCAAATTTAAGCAAGGGGACCAAGGGCCGCATCTTTGTGCTTTACCTGCTGGTAGGCGCGCTCAGTTGGCTGCTTTCGATGGGGATCACGCTGCCGCTGACGATCATCCTCTCACTGTTTTTGAGCTCGGGCGACCCTCAACACCAGCAATCCGCCAGCATGGCGATCATCTTCATCAGTTACGGCGCGTCTTTTGCGGTTCAGGCGCTCATCCGGCCGGTATACGGCATCGCGCTGGTGCTCTTCTACTACGATCAGCGCATCCGCCAGGAGGGATTCGACATCGAGTGGATGATGCAGCAGGCGGGGATGGTCGCCGCGCCCCAGCCAGCGCCAGAGGCCGCGCCCTGGCTGCCAGACGCGACCAGCCTGAGGGCTGATCCGAAAAACCCCTTTGTGCCAGCCCCCGAACCGCAGCAAGACGTAGAATTTCCGCAGGATAGAAAACCAACATCGCCAGAATCAGGAGAACCCCAATGAACGCACCCACTGCTCCCGCACCCTTTGGATTAACTCACCAGCTTCCCATGACCTTCGGCCAGATTCTCGACCGCGTCTACCGTCTCATGCGTTCACAACTCAAACTCTTCACCGGAATTGCCTCCATTATGGCAGCCGCATATTTTCTGATCATCGTTCTGGCCGGCGCGATTGCCTCAGTTACCATTCTCGCGCAGCAGCAACCAAATCCAGATCCCGCCACGATATTCCGCATCGTGATCCCGGTCATACTCATCACGTTGCCGCTGGTTTTGGCAATCTTCGCGTTCTATCTGGCGGCCTCGATTTACGCCGCGTTGCAGGCCAATGTGGGCGTCAAGGTCACCTTCCGCGAGGCCTATGGAGTAGCGTGGAAGCGCATCGGCCGCTACATGTGGTTGCTATTTCTGGCCTACGTCATCGCCGTTCTTCCGATGCTGGTAATAGAGTTGGTCATCTTTGCGCAGACAGGGCTGCTTACCATGAACAAGCCGGCGCCCACTCCCGCGTTTTTCATCCTGCTGCCGCTGGAGGTGCTGCTGCTCTTTGCGGCTATGGTTTACGGCGTTATCATCGCGATGCGCCTCTCGCTGGCCTTTCCCGCATCGCTCACCGAGGACCTGACAGCCCGCGCCGCCCTGCGGCGCAGCGGCCAGCTCACCAAAGGCGCAAAGGGACGCATCTTCCTGGTCCTGCTGGTGATTTACGCACTCGGCTATGCGGCTGAAATGGCGGGCATCCTCATCCTGGCGCCAATAATCGGAGTGGGCGCTGTGGTCATGGCGTCGCTGCACGTGCATTTGGTTTCAGTGGCTGGCATAGCCGGAGCAGCTTTGGCCGCGCTGTGCTTCTTCGCTTTTATCTTTCTTTGGATGGCGCTGCTGTATGCGGCCTTCACCACCGCTCTCGCCGTCCTCTACCACGACCAGCGTCTGCGCAAAGAGGGCCTGGCGCCTATGCCTGCGCAGGGCGGCGAGGGTCCAGCTTGACGGCACGGTCTCAACTCGCTGTCGCGGCGCTGGCTGCGGCTCTTGCCGCAGGCGTCTGTACTTTGCCTGCCCGCGCCGATGAGACTGCCGAGCCGCCCACGAAAAATTTGCGCGAGGCAACGCTGGCCGAGTACCGCCAGCACCTGGTTGATCTGAATGCCGTAGTGGAAGCTTGCGCCAGGGCGCGGGACACCAAGAGCTGCGATCCAGCGTTTGTGGGTCCGGACGACCATGTATCGCTTGGCAATACTCAGGAGCGGCGGCTGGTGCGCTACGGCTGGCTGCGCGCGCTGCTCTTGAAGGCGCAAAGCAAAGACAAGACCCCGGAGGGAGCGCAAGGCAAGGCTAAGAGCATTTCTCAAAACAAACCGGAAGACAAGCCCGAAGACAAGGCCCAGAGCAAGCCTGACGACGAGCCCAAGGAAACTTTGGAAGTGGAGGCAGTGCGGCCGCCCAAGCCGACTACAAGCGAGCTTTTGCAGGCTGCGCAGCTTCGTCTGACGCAGGACATCGCCCAGGCAGACAGCGCTGCTTCAGGTCCGCTTGCCGCAGCGCCGGATTACGCGCATGAGCGCGAGACGATGAAGCAGGTGCTCTCCGGCCGCGATTTTCGCGGCCTGGAAGCGCACACTACGCGCGATTCGATTCTGGAAAAGCTGGGCGAATGGCTGAACCGGTTCTTTGCAGGTTTGGCTAAGCTTCACGCCAGTTCAGTCTGGGCGGGGCGCGTGATCGTGTGGGGCTTCATTCTGGCCGTGTGCGTGGGGCTGGCGTGGGGGCTGCTGCAACTGGAGCGCAACTGGCGCATCCGCCTGGTGCCGGAGAGCGATGGCCCTGCCGCCGGAGCCGCCTCGGCTCGCGATTGGCAACTGTGGCTCAACGACGCGCGCCGCGCCGCCGCCGCCCGTGAGTGGCGCGAGGCGATTCATTTTATCTACTGGGCGGCGATTTCACGGCTGGAATCGAGACGGCTGTGGCCGGCGGACCGGGCGCGCACTCCGCGCGAGTACCTGGCGCTGGTGACCGCGGATGACCCGCGCCGCGCGGGACTCGCCACGCTCACTGGCAGCTTTGAACGGACCTGGTACGGCGGCCGGAGGGCGGGCGAGAGCGAGTACCGCAAAGCAGAGGAACTTGCCGATGAGCTGTTGTTCGAATCCCACCCTAGCCGCAACAACAAAGACGCGGCGAGGGTGGGGCACCCAGCGGAAGGCGGAGCGCGATGAAATTTCTCTCCTCGCTCGACGCCCAGGACCGCAAATTGCTGCTATGGTGCGTGGGGATTGCGGTTGCGCTGGCTGTGGCCACCGGCTTCCTGATGCCTCATGGGAACGACAACAACAATCCCCTGCCCTCGACCTACCTGGCCGGCCAGCATGGGGCGCGCGCCGCATATGAGACGCTGCTTCGCTCCAATTATCAGATTGAGCGCTGGGAGCGGCCGCTCGGCGAGCTGGCTGAGACGGCCGGCCCGGAGACGGTGGTGATCTTTGCCCAGCCGTTCTCTCGCGAGCCAGACGACATCAAGGCGGTGCGCACAATTGTGGAGCGCGGAGGCCGCGTGCTCTCCACCGGCTTCTGGGGCGGATACATCCTGCCTGGCGAAGCCAGCGACGAGCCAGATGAGTTTCACTTTGCCGCCTGCAAGCTGGAGCCTGAGGGACTGGATGCGCTGGCCGGCACGGGCGAGGTATGGATGGTTCCGAATGCCACATGGACCGAGGGCAACCCGGCGCAGCGCATCGAATACAGTTGCGCAAATCATCCGGCGGTGGTGGAGTACGACTGGGGCAAGGGGCACGTTGTCTGGTGGGCCAGCTCCACGCCTCTGGAAAACGGCTCGCTGAGCCGCGCCCACAATCTCGACATGCTGCTGGCTTCGCTGGGGCCGCGCGCGGGGCATCATTTCTACTGGGACGAGTCGCTGCACGGGGAGATTCGCTCGGCATGGAGCTACGCCGGTGGGCCGTCTTGGACGATGCTGTGGATCGGCCTGCCGGTGCTGGGGCTGCTGGTGGTGCTCAGCTTCAGCCGGCGCAGCGGGCCGGTGCGCGACCTGCCTCCGGCGGCGCGCGCCACTCCGATTGAATTTTTAGAGGCACTGGGCTCGCTCTATCGCAAAGCCGGAGCCGCATCGACGGCCGTTGCAATTGCCTGGGAGCGATTCCGGCGGCACAGCTTGCGTCTCTGCGGGCACGGGGCGAGCAAGATGGGCGCGGACGAGCTGGCCGCGGTGATTCGCCGGCGCTTTCCCCACGCGGATGCTGGCCTGGAAGCCGATTTGGCAGCTTGCGAAGAGGCCGCATGGGGCGAAACCGTCGAGCCACGACAGGCGCTGAAGCTGATTCAATCGCTGCATGAGCACTACGAAAAATTGAAAGAAGCGGCCAGGCCGGGCGCACAAAGAAACATCATCGCCGCGCAATCTGAGAAGATTCAATCCAAACCGCAGGAAAGGGTTTTATGAGCCAGGAAAAGCAGTTCGATTCAGCGCAAGAACCAAACCAAAACGCCAAAGGCCCAGAGGGCTTGCGCGCAACCAGCCAGCTTATCGCCCACTCGCGGACGGAGTTGGGCCGTGTGATCTCCGGACAGGGAGAGGTGATTGAGGAGGTTCTGATCGCCGTTCTCTGCCAGGGCCATGCGCTGCTGGAGGGCGTGCCGGGGATTGCAAAAACGCTCATCGTGAAGGCGCTGGGGCGGCTCCTGGGCCTCGGCTTTCAGCGCGTGCAAGCCACGCCCGACCTGATGCCGGCTGACATTCTGGGCACCACCATCTTGCGCCCTGGCTCCGCCGATTTCGCCTTCCACGCCGGCCCGGTTTTTACCGACCTGCTGCTGGTGGACGAGATCAACCGCATGCCTCCGCGCACCCAGGCGGCGCTGCTGGAGTGCATGGAGGAGCGGCAGGTTACCTCAGACGGAACGCGCCGCCCGCTGCCCGCCTGGTTCACCGTTTTCGCAACCCAAAATCCAATAGACTTCGAGGGCACGTATCCGTTGCCCGAGGCGCAACTGGACAGATTTTTACTGAAGATTCGCGTGGGCTACCCCAGCGAAGCAGAGGAGCGGCAGATTCTGGAACGGCACCATGGCGGCTCGGGCGCGGGGCTGTTGGAAGAAGCAAAAATTGCGCCTATTCCGGAGAGCTTGCTGGCCTCGGCCTGCGCCGAGGTGCGCGCCATCCGCATTGAGCCGGAGCTGACCACTTACATTCTGGCGCTGGCGCGGCGCACGCGGGAATGGCCCACGCTGCTGCTGGGCGCAAGTCCCCGCGCCGCCGTGAGCCTGATGCGCGTGGCCCAGGCGGCAGCCGCCTTCGATGGACGCGACTACCTGCTGCCCGACGACGTGAAGCGCGCCGTCAAGCCGGTGCTGCGGCATCGCGTGATGCTCAAGCCCGAAGCTGAACTGGAGGGCTTCGACGCCGACCGCGTGCTGGCGGATGTTGTGGCCGCCGTGCCGGTGCCGAGGCAATGATCTCTCCCTCTCTCCATCCCGCCCCAGTCAGCGCCGTCTGTGAAAGGCGGCGGCGCTGGAGCTTCGGACTCACGGCCCGAAGCATCGTCTTGCTGCTGCTCGGCTTCGCCTGGCTGATTCCGGGATACTGGGATGGGAGGCTGGCCTATGCGATGCTGGCCTGGGACGGGCTGGTGCTGCTTTTCGCGCTGCTTGATGGCCTGCGACTGCCCGCCGCGGCCCAACTCACCACCAGCCGTAGCTGGTCGAATGCTCCGGCACTCGACAGCGAGACCGAGATTGAGTTGACGATTGAAAACCGGGGCCGGATGATACTCGATTGCCGCATCGTGGACGATCTGCCTCCTGCGCTTGTTGAAGAACCGGAAACGCTTCGCCTGACCGCATTTCCGCATGTGCCCGCACGCCTGCGCTATCGCGTCGAACCCAGCGAGCGCGGTGACTGGGAGACGGGCTGGCTTTATGTGCGCTTCCGCTCGGGACTGGGATTGGCCGAACGCTGGGCCCGGGCGCCGCTCACGCAGACGGTGCGCGTCTACCCGGCGCTGCGCACCGGCGAGGAGCAACAAATCTTTTTAGCTCGCAGCCGCCAGATTGATCTGCAACTGCGCCGCGCGCAGCAGCGGGGACTGGGCCGCGATTTCGAGAGCCTGCGCGAGTACCGCGAGGGTGACGACCTGCGCGACATCTGCTGGACGGCCACGGCGCGGCGCGGCAGCCTCATCACACGCCAGTACCAGACTGAGCGCAGCCAGCCGGTGTGGATTGTGCTGGACTGCGGGCGGCTGATGCGCGCGCGGGTAGCGTCCGGCACTCAACTCCAAAGCTCCGGCGCGACGCCAAGCAGATCAAAGCTCGACCACGCCTGCACTACTGCTGTTGCGCTGGCCCAACTGGCGCTTTACTCCGGCGACCGGGTGGGCCTGCTGGCTTATGGGCAGAACATTCAGCAGCGGCTTTTGCCCGGCCGCGGCTCGGCCCATCTGCGGCAGTTGATCGAGTTGCTGGCCCAGGTGCATACAGAATCCGGCGAGGCCGACCACCTGAGAGCCACGGCCGTGCTCAACCGCCTGCAACCCCGCCGGTCTTTGATTTTGTGGGTGACGGATTTGGCCGAGACCGCCATGCGCCCCGAGGTGATCGACGGCGCGCTGCAACTGCTGCGCCGGCATGTGCTTCTTTTCGTTGCCATGGCACAGCCGGAGGTCGAGCAAATCGCCCAGGCAATGCCCAAGAACGTAGAGCAGATGTTCCGCTCCTCCGCCGCCCAGGAGATGGCCGGCCGACGCGAACTACTGCTGGCGCGTCTCCACGAACAGGGCGCGCTCACTCTCGACCTGAATCCCGAGGCGCTCACTTCGTCGGTGCTGAATCAGTATTTGACGGTGAAGGAACGGGCGATGGTGTAGAAGTGATAGGATTTGCTGCTAGTGGAATTGACAAGGAGAAAGACGTGGAAAGAGAAAGTATGGGGCAAGAGCCTAAATCCATAGCCGTTATTCAAGACAAGCCGAAAACAACACTCCGTGTCATGAAATTGTTTTTCGTGGGACTCATATTAGGAGCCATATTAGCCGGGCTAATTCGAGATATACCGAGAAAAGATAAACCGACATTCCTTCCATATATTATTTTTGCAATCGTTATTGCCGTTCCAATTGTCTTGAGAATGCTCCCCTCCCTCTTTGATTGGACAATCGGCACCATTGATCTCGTCCAGATATTCTCGCCGGAATTCGAGCAGCGCGCCCGGACGAAGTATCAGACCCAAACGGCCCAACTGACAGATTTAGGTTTTGACCTATTATTTTTTGTCGGAGATTCCATCTCACTTTTTCGACTGATCCTGATCTTCCCGGCCATTGTTGTATTTGATATGTGGCGCGATGGAGTGCCGATGACGGTACAAAATGGAACGAGGCTTCTTACCGGAAATCCGGTGTTCATTTCACGAGACAAATCTGCTTATGCCCATCCGAGCAGCCTTGGTTTTACGTTCCATACACGCTTTCAGGATGGGACTATTCTTGTATCGAAAAACTTCGGGGACGACAGCGGGTATATTGCCGCGATTGTGGGCAATACCTGTCCAGCAGCCAGCGCCAGCGGCCTATGGGCATCGCATCAGAAGCGGATGGCGGAATTGGTGTCAGGGGGCAAGCAGGTTGACCGTCTGACCAGCTTCCAGGCTTACAGGGAAATCGTACTCATGGAGCAGATGCACCGTTAAATGTGTCATTTGAACTCGAGTCTGACCCGCAGTGATTTCGCTACAGAACCACATAGCCAACTTAGCTAAGTTGGAGTAGAATGATCCCATGAGAACCGTGAATATCGGTGTGCTTAAGAACCAACTCTCCGCCTACCTGCAATACGTCCGCAACGGCGAAGAGGTGGTGGTGCGGGACCGTAACAAGCCTATCGCGCGCATTCTACCCTTTCCTGCGGCTACCGATACCGACGCTGACTTCGATTTCGAAGCCCATCAGGCGCATCTGATTGCCACTGGGCAGATGAAAGAGGCAAAGCAGAAGATGGACTGGGAGGCCTTCTGGGCACTGCCCGCGCCATCTGTCTCCGATGAAGCCGTGAAAGAAGCCATCGAATGGGCGAAGGGCGACCACGATTTCGATCACGCACGCCGGCGTCTGGTTAAGGCTGACAAAGAGGGCTATACTTCCTCCATGCGGAATGAATTCACGGCTGTGATCGAGCAGGACGGTGAGTGGTTTGTCAGTTGGTCACCCGAAATCCCCGGCGCCAACGGACAGGGCCGTACGGTCGAAGAGTGCCGCGCCAGCCTCAGCGCCGCGATCCAGTTGATATTGGAAGATCGCCGTGAAGATGGCCTACGAGGAATTCCACCCGAAGCAATCCAGGAGACAGTGACCGTGCAATGAAGCGCGATTCGCTGCTTCGTCATCTGCGGCTTCACGGCTGCTATCTAAAGCGCGAGGGTGGAGCGCATTCACTCTGGTGCAACCCCAATACCGGCCAAGTTGAAGCCGTTCCCAGACACACCGAAGTTGCGGACATTCTTGCGCGCAAGATTTGCCGGGGGCTATCCGTACCCGAGATTGGCCGGTAGGTCTCTCACGTATCACTGAAGATCAAAGCCCTTCAATGCCAAATTTTCACCAACACACACATCCGCCCCTCGGCGAGCCGAAGGGCGTGGTAAGCGCAAGTTGATCGAAGCTACTCGGTCTTAGCCGATTCGGCAGCAGGCTCGGCTGGCTTGGTCTCTTCTTCCGTGGCTTCGGCCAGCACCTTGACCTTCACGTGCGCAGTGACTTCGCGGTAGAGCCGGATGGCCACGCTGAACTCGCCGACGCTCTTGAGTGGCTCGTCCAGGTGAATCTTGCGGCGATCGACCTCAAAGCCTTTGGCGTCGAGCGCGGCGGCGATGTCGGCCGAGGTGACAGAGCCGAAGAGATGGCCGGCCTCGCTCGATTTGCGGGTGAATTCGAGCTCGACGGGCTCAAGCCTGGCGGCCAGCTCTTCTGCCAGCGCCTTTTCCGAGGCGTAGCGGCGGGCGGCGGAGGCCTTCATCTGCTCGATGACGGCCTTGTTGGCCTGGGTTGCCTGCATCGCCAGCTTGCGGGGCAGCAGGTAGTTGCGGGCGTAGCCGTCGGCCACTTTGACCAGATCGCCGCGGTTGCCCAAATGCAATACGTCTTCCTTCAGAATGACTTCCATTGCTAATTCTCCAGTGTGCGGGCTGCCGCCACGGACGGTCTTGACTTGAGTCCAGGCGCACCGCACTCGGTTCTATTCGGCATCCACAATATTGCCTCCCGCAGAAAGCACTTCGCGCAAAGCTACTCTGCATTGCGAAAGAGTGCATAACCGGCAGAAAGGCAGCCGATGGTTAGTGCCGCGTGGCAAACGGCAGCAGGGCGATGTTCCGGGCCTGCTTGATGGCGCGGGTGAGGCGGCGCTGGTGCGTGGTGCAGACGCCGGTAAGCCTCCGCGGCACGATCTTGCCGCGCTCGGCCACAAAGCCTTGCAGCAGCCGCACATCGCGGTAAGGAATCGCGTCGATCTTCTCGGTGCAAAACTTGCAGACCTTCTTGCGGCGGAAGAATTTGCCGCGGCCGCCGGGTCCGCCGCCGGGGGGCCGTCCGCCAGGCCGCCCGCCGGGGCGGGCATGGGCCGGACCCGGACCGGACGCTGCTTGGGGAGCTTCAGGCGCGCTCGTCTCGGGCGCGTTTGCTTCAATCTCTTCAGACATGCTGTTTCCTCTTTACTCTCTTGTGAACAGTGGTCAGTGATCAGAAAATACGTTCACGCCGATGGCCATCAACTGATCCGCCGGCCTCTGGTTAAACCTAAATCGCCTCGGCGGCTTCTTCCGCTTCCAGGACAGGCTCGGCCGCACGCGCAGGCGCAGCGGTTGGCGTTGCGCTTCGGCGAACTCCGCGCAAGGCCTTGACCTTGGCCAGGCGCTTCTCTTCCTCGTCGATGCGCACGGTGATGAATTTGATCACCGGCTCGGTAACGCGCAGACGGCGCTCCAGCTCGAGCACCACCGCGCCGTTGGCCTCGATGGTCAGCAGAATGTAGTTGCCGTCGTTGAACTTGCGCACCATGTAAGCCAGCTTGCGCTTGCCCATCTTCTCTACCGTCTTGACCACCCCGCCACCCTTGGTGACGTTGTCGGAGAAGCCGGCAATCAGCTTGTCGACATCTTCTTCGGCCGCATCGGGCCGAACAATGAACATTACTTCATACACACGGGACATCCGGTTTCCTTTTCCGCTGAATGATCAGGGTCAGCCCCGATCTTCAACCTTACTTTCAGACTTGCTCTTCAGCTCTGCCCACCGGCAAACTCCGGCGGTTACGAGCTATCGTTACTCCTCGCCGGGCGAGTTCCGATCGCGGCGGTTAAATTCGTTCATCGCGGCTGCCGGTCCCGCTTCGAGAATGCGCCGCGTAGCGGTTGCCACCCGGTCCAGCACCTCGTCCAGCACCGTCAAATCCGCCTTGCGCATGGGCGAGAGCAGATAATCCCTGCCGGGCCTCCCGCCGCCCCCAGCGGCAATTGCCTCAGGCGGCAAACCGGGGTCCCCACGGACAGGTCCTGGTCCGTGGGGTGGAAGATCGAGCCCCACGCCAATGCGAATGCGCAACCACTCCTCAGAACCCAGGGCGCCGGTTACGCTGCGGGCTCCGTTGTGCCCTGCCGGCGATCCGCGCTCCCTGATCTTGAAACTGCCCAGCGGCAGGTCCAACTCGTCCTGAATCACGAGCAGGTCCCGTGCCGGGTCAGCCTCAAACTCCCGAACCAGCGCGGCCACAGCCAGCCCGCTCAGGTTCATAAACGTCTCCGGCTTGGCCAGAACCACCACGCGCCTCGCCATGCGGCAGGTTGCGGTAACGGCCTTGCAGCGCCGGTTCCCGACCACAACACCCTCTTGCTGGGCGATGCGGTCGATGGCCATGAACCCCGCGTTGTGCGGGGTCCACAGATATTCGAGCCCCGGATTGCCCAGCCCCACCACCAAAAAGGGGCCGTTGCGCATTCCGGATTCGGCGCCCCCGGCGAGCGATTTTGGCTCGCTGGGAGGAACGAACTGGCTTCCCTCGGCCAAGGGTTACTTCTTTCCCTCGGGCTTCTTGGCCGCTGCCGCATCGGGCTTCTTTCCCGCGGCTGCCGCATCGGGCTTCTTGGCCGCATCTTCCGCCGGCTTGCCGCCCTTCCGGGTAACCTCCGGTTCGGCAGGTGCTGCCCCCTCTGCTGCCGCTGCCGCCGCCGCTGCTGCTTCCGCTGCCTCCACCTCTGTAGGAGTAGGCGCTTCCTCGCGAATGGTAACCACGTGGGCCACGGTCGCATCCTCGGGGTTTAGGTACTTGATCTTCTCCGAGTGAGGCAACCCGCTGACGCGCAACACCTGGTGCAACTCCAGATGGCTGACATCCACATCGATGTGGCCGGGAATGTCTGCCGGCAAGCACTCGATCTCCACCTCGCGCATGACCTGGTCGAGGATGCCGCCGGTCTTGACGCCCTCCGGAATCCCCAGCAGCTTGACGCGCACCTTGACGCGCAGAGCCTTTTCCATGGCGATGCGCTTGAGGTCGATGTGAATCAACTTGTCTTTCAGCGGCTCGCGCTGCAAATCGACAATCATGGCCTTGGCCGGCTTTTGGCCGGCGACTTCTACATCGAAGATGGTGTTATGGCCGGTTTCGGAGAAAAGAATCCGGGCAATCTGCTTGGGATCCACCTCGATGGCCACCGGATCGTGCCCCGGACCATACAGCACCGCGGGAACCTTGCCCGCTGCGCGCACCCGGCGCGCGGCATTTTTGTTGAACTTGCCCTCACGGGGCTTGGCTACGACGACTTCGGACATTGCTCTCTCATTTCCTGGTTTCGGGCACGGCTCTTGAGGTCCGCTCCCTTTGTGAAAAGCCAGTTGTCAGTTATCAGTCGTCAGTTGTCAGTAAAAAACCGTTTACTGATTACTCAAAACTAATATCTGGCACCTCGCTCCTGATTAATGACTCTCTTACTGATAACTGACGACTGATAACTGACAACTTAGCTAAACAGCGTACTCACGCTGGTCTCCATGTGAATGCTCTCGATGGCCGCGCCCAGCAGGCCGGCGATGGAGAGCAATTTGATCTTGGGCAACTTCTGAGCCGCCTCGCGCAGGGGAATAGTGTTAGTAACCACCACTTCTTCCAGGCGCGAGTTGGCGATGCGATCGATGGCCGGGCCGGAAAGCACGGCGTGGCTGGCGGCGGCATAGACGGCTGCCGCGCCGGCTTCATAGAGCGCGTCGGAGGTTTTTACCAGCGTGCCGGCGGTGTCGATGATGTCGTCGAGGATGAGGCAATGCTTGCCCTTCACATCGCCGACCACGTTCATCACCTCGGCGACATTGATGTCGGTGCGGCGCTTGTCCACGATAGCCAGCGGCGCTCCCATCTTCTGCGCGAAGAAGCGAGCCCGCTCCACGCCGCCTGGGTCCGGCGATACGACCGTCAGGTTGGGTAAATTCAACTTCTGGAAGTAGCTCACCATCACCGGGCTGGCGTAGAGGTGATCGACGGGAATGTTGAAGAAGCCCTGAATCTGCGCGGCGTGCAGGTCGACAAAGAGGGCGCGGTTGGCTCCGGCGGTGGTCAGCAGATCGGCGACAAGCTTGGCGCTGATGGCAACACGGGGCTTGTCCTTGCGGTCCGCGCGGGCGTAGCCGTAATAGGGCACCACCACCGTGATTCTGGCCGCCGAGGCCCGCTTGAGCGCGTCGATCATCACCAGCAGTTCCACAAGGTGCTGGTCCACCGGGTAGCAGGTGGGCTGGACGACAAACACATCGACGCCGCGCACGTTCTCCAACAACTGGAAGTAGACTTCGCCGTCGGCAAAGCGCTGCATCTTGGCTTCGCCCACCTTAACCCCAATGTGAGTGGCAATCTCATCGGCCAGCGGCCGATTGGCTGAGCCGCTGAAGAGCTTGAAGCGTTTGTCCTCGCTCAGGTTGCGGCTGCGCTTGCGCTCGGCGGCTGGCTTGCCGTCCTTGGCCTTCGCGGCGGCATCCGGCGCCGATAGAGTGAATCCGGAGGATGCGGAGTCTTTGCCTGCGCTGTCGTCCGGCGTGTTCGGCTCGCTCTCCTGCTGTTTGTCTTCCAACGTCACAGTTTCCGCTTTCATCTTCGCATTGCCTCCAAGCTGGTTGGCTTTGGCTGCTGTTTAACAGTTGTCAGTTATCAGTGGTCAGTTGTCAGCGAAAGCCGGCTTCGGTCACGAGCTACTGACAACTGAGAACTAAAAACTGATAACTCGAAGCTGGCTGGGCGACCAGGATTCGAACCTGGACAAGTGCCTCCAAAGGGCACTGTCCTACCATTAGACGATCGCCCAACTTCACAGCCGTGCCGAGTTTCTCTTGCGCAACGGACGGCTGTCAACCTGTTTACGGCAAAAGCATGTCGCGCCAATATTCTGTGCGCGGCAGGGTGCACGTAATCCGCGCTTCCAGGCTTTGAAACCGCTCCTTCAACCTGGCCCGGGCTGCATCTGCATCTCCGCGAGTGCGGTACAACCCGAAGAGCGCCGAACCGGACCCCGACAGCGAAGCATGGAGGGCTGCCTCCGGCGTGCCTGATCCTGAAAGAATGCGCTTGATTTCTGCAAGGGAAGGATGCTGGGGAAAGACGACGCGTTCAAAGTCGTTCTCGATCCAGCTCGTAATCCCGGTGCGGACAAGCGCGGACTCTCGTGGTCCGGCCAGGTTCTCCTCATCGAAAAGAACACCGGAGGAGCCTGCTCCCTGCCGACCTTCCGGAATCGTTCCCGCAAAGGCGCTGGCATAGGCGCGGCTCAACTTCTCTAGTTTATATGCGCTGGCCTCTGCGGTCAAACCCTCGGCGGCGCAGAGCGAGTCCCAGTCGCGAAAGGCCTGCGGTGTCGAGACGCCCTCCTCCGGCATGGCCACCACGCACCAGACGGGCTCAAAGTCCGGCAGGGGCGAGACCTGTTGGCCGCGATCCCGGCCCAGAACCGCTCCGCCAATGAGAAATAGAGGAACATCGGAGCCGACCTGGGCCGCAAGTTCCAGCCGCTTTGCTTCCCACCCTTTTCTCAAAGAACGAGAAAAGGATGGGGCACCCAGTTTCTCTGGTAACACCGGTTGGGAGCCATTCAATTTCGCAATGGATTGGGTGCCCCATCCTTCGAGCGCATTTTGCTCGAAGGGTGGGAAATCGCAAACCCCAATCCCCAACTCCGCCTCCAACCCCACCAGCGCCGCCACGGCATTGGCCGACCCCGCTCCCAACCCGCCTTGCACCGGCAGACGCTTCTCTATATGAATTTCAACCTCGGCGGTGAGATCGAGCGCCTCCAGAGCCAGCGCGACCATCTTCCAGGCGGTGTTGCGTTCGTCGGTGGGAACGCGGCTGTCGTTGGAGGTAATCCGCAGCGCCGTCGCCGCCGCCAGACGCGCGGTAACCGTAACCAGGTCATAGAGTTCCAACGTTTGGTAGACGGTCGCCAGCGTATGGAAGCCGTCGGGACGCGGCGCGCCAATGTACAGGCCGAGATTGATCTTTGCGTGCGAACGAACGGCGGTGGGCATACCGCTTCATTGTAGAGTGGAACGGGCAGCTATTTACTTTTCTATGAATGGCGCCGAAGAAGGGAACCTGCCTGGGACATCCTGAAGTTTTCTCTCCAATACTGTAAAAACTGGGGATAACGGAAACAAGCAAAAAGAGGGATTTAGCGAACGGTGATAAAGTTTTTCCGAAATAACTAAGATTCTTGGGGTGCCCGATTCCCGCAAAAATGCCATAAAATGCCAGGAAGCGATAAAGCAGTATTAAAACGGACACAAGTGACATGCCCGGCTTGAATTGTGCCAGTAAGGAAGAGAGACGCTGGACAGCTGAGGGCCCGGAAAGTTGCCGCGGGAAGAAAAGCGGCGCTCGCTCAATCTTATGCAATCTCAAATTCGTAGAGGCTAACGCTTACGGCTGGAACCTGCACCGTTTCCGGAAGCACGTCTTGCGCAGTTTCAACGATTTTGACCGCGGGATCTTTGCCTGCTTCATTGGTTGAGTTCACGCTGGGCGGCGCAATCCGATACAGCTTGCCCTGTCCGCGCATCTTGACGCCGACGATCTTCGCAGTGAAGCTGTGCTCCTCTTCCGTGGGGTTCACCACCGAGATGAGGAGCTTCTTGCGGTCGCCGGAGAACGCCGCCAGAATGTCGAGCGGATAGGTTGGGCTTCCCGTGGGCTTTGTGCCCCTGTCAACAAACGGCGTGCCTGGCACCAATGGCTGCGTCGAATCCCCGTCGACGGCAACCGGAAGAGCGTTGAGAAAGTGAGTCTGCAAGAGCTTCATCACCACTCCCTCAGCAGCAAGGCCCACGGCCTCGCCGGTGTTGTCGGTCAACAAGCGCAGCCCTCCGGTGGCGCAACTGGCCTCCACCATGCCGGAGTGGCGGAAAATTTCATGCAGGCAAAGCGCGTAAGAGAGCGGCATCAGCATCCCGGTCTGGCGGAAGAAACTGGCGCCGTTGTTATTTCCGGAGGCCGAAAAGAGGCGATTGCCCCACTCATCGAAGATGAATTTGATGCCTTTGTCTTTCAACCACGGCATCTTCTCCACGTACTTATCCCAGGCTTCGAAGGCTTCGCCGATGCGGTTGGCCAGACGCCGGGCTTTGAACTGCAGCGGGTCGTGAACGTCCACGAAGAGCTGTTTGTCAGCGTCGAAGGCCAGGTCGGGATAGGCGTAGGTATGCTCGGAGAGAAAGTCTATGTTGCCGGCGCATTTTTCCAGCAGCCATCCATCCCAGTCGTTTTGCGAACCAAACTCGTAGGGGAGTTTGTCGCGCATCGGTGCTTCCCAGGGGTCCGGAAAGAAATTATTTCTCTTTTCCGCGCCGCCTACAGACTTCTCGCACACGCTTGCCCCGGAGACGGTCACCTTAATGGTTGGGTCCACCTTCTTCATGGCTTCGACGATGAAATTGTGCTTGACCCAATACTGGTCGAGCGCCATGTAGCCGAACTGCCAGTCGCCGTACATCTCGTTCCCGATGGTCCAGAGACGGACCTTGAAGGGCTGAGGATGGCCATTCTCCGCGCGCATTTTGCCCATGCGCGTCTCCACGGAGCCATTGCAGTATTCGACTTCTTCGGCCGCCTCTCGCGCCGAGCCGATTCCGCTGTTGATGGTCAAATCGGGCTCCGCTCCGACCAGCCGGCAGAGGGCCATGAATTCATGAAGGCCAATGTCGTTCGACTCCACCCTGTCGGACCACATCACCTGCAGGCGCGGCGGGCGCTTATCCCGATCGCCAAGACCGTCGCGCCAGTCGTAAGCTGAGACGAAGTTGCCGCCGGGCCACTTGAACATTTTGAAACCTTCTTCTTTGAAGAGGCGGATCATCCCTGAGTGGAATCCCTCCACATTGTCGGCGGGCATCAGCGAGGCGGTCCCGATGTGAAATGCGCCGCTGCCAGTGCCCAGGATCTCGAGGCGTGCATCCACTGTGTCGGCCGCCGGCGTGAACTTTAACGAAAACTTTTTGTACTCGCGCGAGAGTGGCGGAATCTGGATGGTTTGAGAGTCGCCGGCGCCTGTTCCCCATGCCAAGCGGACCACTACGCGAACGCCGGGGTCGCCGGCAAGATAGATGCGGCCAACATATGTCTTGCCTTTGCCCAGGCGCAATTTGGATTGCCGAATGCCGCACGGCTCTGAGCCGTGGAGCTTGACGCGCGGGCTGTGCTGGCCCACAAATGGCCGCACCGTGTCCATCTCGACGGTTCCCGCCGGCCCCACCGGCTTAAATGGCTCGCCCATAAAGCGGCGGAAGAATGAGTTCGCCGGAGGCGGAGTTGCATCGGTCACCGGGTTGGCAAACTTCCTGTCGGTCAGCATCTCGGCCCACACCTGAGTGGTAGCCGGCTCCATGTACCCTCCGAAGATTAGCGGATTAATCGGCTCACCGCTCTTCGACGCATCGATGGAGACTTTGAGGCTTCCTGACGGTTCGGCCAAGGCCGTCATCTCTTGTTGCAACAGGGCGGCGCTTGCCACCGAAGCCGCTATGAACTCACGTCGATTCATTGGCATGTCCTATCTCCTCTGGTCCTGGTTGGCTCGCTGATTCACTGGCCGTTCGATTTGGACGTGAACCATTTCAACAAGAAAAATACCACAGAGACCGAGAGAACGATTTTGCAGACCTACTACAAAGTCAAGATAACTGCATTTTTTATCTATGTCCTGGTCTAATCGAAGTTGTTTTACGTCCGATATTTGTCCGGCTTTGGCTCGGTACCAGGATTTGCAGCGGAGTCAGGCCATCGATGCCTTTCCTAGCCCCCAAACCCTCCACCGCAGGGAAGCGTATTGTTTGCGACCGGCGCCCAAGCTCTTGGCTGTCTGTTCCCATTCGCCAGTACGCCGAGTTCCGGCCAAATCGTAAGCAAGGAGGTGGTCAATGGCTAAATCATCGAGGGAAGGCCGTGAGGAGTTGGTCATGCGGGTTCTGGCAGCACTCTCTCTGGCCACGAAGAAGGAAACTGAATGGGTTGTAGACAATTTCATCAATTGCCTGGAGGGCACGATGCTTTCGCACTTGGACGATGCCGGGTTCTCGCTGAAACTCAACGGCTTTGCGGAGGATGACGTAAGGTTGGGCCCTGCAACCTCGTGGGGAGCCGGCGGGGTTATAGGTTCGACCGCCGGCTGGCTCCGTTCCGGTCCGTGCGGCGGAGCCGACGGCAACTGAATCGAATTCGTGTCAGCCCATTCAAAAATAGCCTTGAACGAGCCAGAGGGCACGCTGATCCGGACAGGCTCTTCACGCGCTGTTTGATAGTAGACCGCGAGCCGCTTCCTGACCTCAGCCGCGCGTGCGCGAACAATCGGATCGTCATTTGTGTCGTAGTCTGGGCGTCTGTTATAAACATTCGCTCCGATGATCCGTTCCTTGAGCATCTCAAGGTGGCCGGCGAGAGTCTGATCAACGATGTACTGCTACAGCTCCTGTGACTGTTTACTGGAGTGAAAGGGCGAACTTTGCAGGATCGCAGACAACGTATTCTGGACTTCGGTCGCAGGTTGGGGACCGCGGAGGGAAGCACCTCTCTGCCCAAACCAGCTTCGGTTGGAGTATCCTCGCAGTGCATGAAAGGTGAGCGCATTCGTTATCAGCAAACAGGGGAGTATCACTTCCTCACCTTCAGTTGTTTCCGCCGTCGTACCTGCCTGTCGTCGGTCGCGGCGATGGAGCTTTTTGAAGATGCGTTGGAGCGTGTTCGGCTGCGCTATCTTTTTGCTGTCGCTGGTTACGTGGTGATGCCGGAGCACGTGCATCTGCTGGTCAATGAGCCCAAGCGCGGGCTTTTATCCAGGACCGTTCAAGCCCTCAAGCTGTCGGTTTCGATGCGCAGCCGCGAAGGACCCTTTTGGCAGGCGCCGGTCCGGTCACCTCAAAATGAATAGCCGCCCTATTTCGAACGCAGTCTCGTCTCGCCAGGTGGGTAAAACCATAAAGCACGCCCATAACTACTCATATATTTTGCCAGGCTTACTCATAACTACGCATATATCGCGCCTGAATTACGCATAAAAACGCATATTTCACCCCAAAATCCCTATTCATATTGACGCATAAACCGCCCCGCGTGAATTCGACTCAGCTTGTCCAAAAACCCGTCATGGGCACGAAAAAGCAGTGCGTGTGGCGGCGCAGACCGGCAACGAAACCCTCCACTCCGCGCCTCATCCAAAGTCGGGGTCTTTGCCGGAGACGCTGTTGGGATACTGCTCCTCGCTCTGCCCCTGACTGTGCCGCGAGTCCATCCAATGGCCGATCAGGAGAGTCTCTTCGGGGCTTGCCGCGCCGTCTATCTGCGATGCGCTCCTGATCAGCTTCTTGCGGACGCTGGCAGCCCGTTGCGCCGCCGCCGCTCTCTCTTCCTGGGTGGCGGAGTAGAAGTTGGCCGCGTTGATGCTCATGGAGTTCCCGTGAATATGCATCGTTCCCTCCTGTGAGGCGGGATGGCAATCTGCATGCCGGGATGTTGCCGCAAAGATAAGAAAACACTTATATTGCAGCCGTTTCTTCTGGCTTGCTCCGGTTGACTTTCCGGGTGGACTACACTCGGAGAAGCACCAATGGGCCGCCGGTTTTGGCTTTGCCACCAAGATCCCTTCAACCGGTTGCTGGCTGTTCAAGCATTTTGGAGACACGTTTTGTCGAAAGCTCACAAGTCGATGATGCCGGCCAGTTCGCGCGCGGGTAGGCTTCCTCTGGTGGCCATTGTAGGCCGCCCCAACGTGGGCAAGTCCACGCTTTTCAACCGGTTAACCGGCAGCCGGCGCTCGATTGTGGGCGATGAGCCGGGCATCACCCGCGACCGCATCTATGGCGAGTACGAGTGGTTGGGCCGGGAATTTCGCCTGGTGGACACCGGCGGCATGGTGCCGGACGACGCCGAGCTGATTCCCACGGAGATCTTTGCCCAGGCGCAGGTGGCCCTGGAAGAGGCTGACGCGGTGGTGATGGTGGTGGATGCTCGGACCGAGCTGGCCAGCCCGGACTACGACCTGGCGCGGATGCTCATTCGCGGCGGCAAGCCGTTGTTTCTCGCGGTGAACAAGGTCGAGGGCGAGGCTATCTCCCAGATTGCGGAGAACTTCCGCCAGTTGGGCATCCGCAAGGTGTTTCCCATCAGCTCCGAGCATGGGTTGGGCATTGGCGATCTGCTGGAAGCCATTGCAGAGGCGATTCCCGCGCCGGAGGAGGCAGTTGCCGAGGCCGGCGATTTTGCCGGAGAAGTTTCGCCGGACGCGCAGTCCTCGCCGGAGGCGCCGTCCTCGCCGGACGCGAAATCCCCCCACCGGACGCACGGGGAGTTTGAGCAGCACGAGACCTCGGTGGCGATCATTGGGCGGCCGAATGTGGGCAAGTCTACTCTGCTCAATGCTTTAACCGGGACGAGCCGGGCGATTGTTTCGCCTGTCGCCGGGACGACCAGGGACGCCGTCGATGAGGTGGTGGAGTTTGAGGGCAGCCAGCTTCGTTTTGTGGATACGGCGGGCATTCGGCGCAAGAGCAAGACGCACCTGATGGCCGAAAAGATGAGCGTGGTCATGGCGCGGCGGCATCTGGAGGCAGCGGACGTGGCGCTGCTGGTCATCGACGCGGTGGATGGCGTGACGGGGGCCGACGCCACCATCGGCGGCTACGCCCACGAGAGCGGGCGCAGCGTGATTATCGTGGTGAATAAATGGGACCTGGTGACCACGGGACGGACGGACGGCAAGCCGCCGGCGGACCGGGAGATTTTTGAAGAGCAGTTGCGCAAAGTGCTGAAATATTTGAACTACGCGCCGGTGATCTTCCTCTCGGCGCTGGCAGGCACGGGCCCCGAAGCCCCCAAAATGCTGCGCCTGCTGCACGAGGTGGTGGCCGTGGCCGCCGAGCGGCGCAAGCGGGTTTCGACGGGGCAGATGAACAGGTTCCTCGAAAAGATCGACTTCCAGAGGGCGCCGGTTCCGATGGCGAAACGGATTCGAATTTTTTATATGACACAGGCCGCCGTGGCTCCGCCGACCTTTGTGCTGTTCACCGACCGGGAGATCAAGCTGCATTTCAGCTTCGAGCGCTTTCTGGAGAATCAGATCCGCGAGGCCTTCGGGTTCAAGGGGACGCCGATCTGGTTCAAGGTGAAGGCGCGGAACGAAAAGAAGGGCGAGTAGGGAATAGGGTCCAGGGAACAGAAAGCAAAGATAAGGCACGAAACGTGCAACAAAAGCCTCTACTTCTAAGTAGAGGTTTTTTGCTCAAAATTGGGCGATTTGGGAAGCGGCACGTACTGGTATATTCCCCATTTGTTCGCTTTTCTGCGATTAGAGTCAGGATTCAGCCACCTGAGGTGGAGGGACTAGCCCCTTCGACTTCGCTCAGGGCAGGCTATCGGCAGAGTGGCGAGACAGGCACAGGGTTGCCCGGCAAATACTTCCGACAAGCCGACATTTCATTACCGATCCATTTCCTACGAGTTAATCAATTTTCAACGACCAATAATGAAAACCCGAAAACTTGATTATTGAACTCCACCCTACAATTTCTCCCGCAATGAGAATGACGCGCTACCCCACATATATCTGGAACAAGGAAAGGACACTCGGCTATTATGTACACGTACAAACCTCGGCGGTCCGCAATGTCAGTACCAACACTCTCTTCCGACGATTTGATGACACGCGGATATTTCCCTGACCGCATTATTCCGCCTGTAAATTCTCTATCAATCTCTCCCGCAATTCCCGATATCCGCACATTTCTTAAGCCAAAAGTAAAGGAATGCCTTCAAAAACAACCTGGCGGAGGTATACATCGAAGCCGACCAGTATTACATTCAATCCCTAAACGAAAACATCTACGAAGAACCTTATCTATTCCAAACCCAATGATACAGTTTGTTCTATCAGTTGAAGTCGCTACTTCTTGGGCCGAATTAAGCAGTTTCTGCGCTCAATCCACATTATCTCTAAGCGTTCCGAAGCTAAGTACCTTTCGGGCCGTAGAGGCAAGCAGCCCGCTAAGTGAACAACCAACCTTCCGCGCTCAGCGTTCGGTAGGAGCTCGATATCTTCTGAAGGCTGACATTGCCCGCTTTTACCCATCGATTTATACACACAGCATCCCTTGGGCACTTCATACAAAAAAGACAGCCCGCGATGATAAGAAATACAAGTTGCTCGGAAATCGACTTGATCTTTGGATGCGAGAGACTCAGGATAAACAGACCGGCGGAATTCCAATCGGACCGGACACCTCCTTTATCATCGGTGAAGTAATCGCAACCGCGATGGATCTGCAACTAGCCACGAGAATACCTTCTATTCGAGGTACTAGATCCATCGATGATTATTTTTTATATTTCCCTACTATATCCGATGCTGAAGAATGTTTGGCAGCCATTCATGAAATCGGACGAGAATATGAGTTCGACATAAACGACGCCAAAACCGAAATCATAGCGTTGCCAGACTCACTCGAACCGAAATGGAAGAGCGAACTACGCTCCTTTTCGATTAGAGACTTACCCACGCACCAGCAATTCGACTTGCTGACCCTCTTCGAACGAGCATTCGATTATTCCAGGCAATTCCCTTCCGACAGTGTTTTGACCTATGCCGCAAAGCAAACGCTCAGCGCAAATATAGCTGAAGAGAATTGGACACTCTGCGAAGCTTTACTCCTCAAAGCTGCTCTTGCCGAACCAACGATGCTGTCAGTTCTTAGTGAGACATACAAGAAGTTTGCTACTTTTCATAACGACAATACTGCACTGACAATGTTGATAAATAGCATCTGCGACTATCACGCGCCACTTCAGCAGGGCAATGAGGTTTCTTGGGCTTTATGGCTCGCCAAAGAGATGGACATAACCATCTCAAAGGAAGTCGCTGATAGAGTCGTAAGACTTGATGACGACGTGGTCGCTCTAGTCGCACTTGATCTAAACGAACACGGTCTATTTGACGCGACTGACTTTGCTAAATGGAGCTCTCATATGCAATCCGGTGACCTCTACGATGACCATTGGCTCATCGCTTACGAGGCCCTGGAACATGGATGGTTACCAGCTTTGGGGATAAAAGACTATATCGCAAATGACGATTTCTTCTCCATACTTCAACTACACGGTGTTCGCTTCTACAGTAGTACCATCGTCCCCATAACGAGTTTCTTCGATTATTAAACCAACGGTAAACAACTACCGTCCATGACAAAACCGGCAAACCCTCAAGAGCTAAAGCCCAACATATTTTATTGCTCTTAACGGCATGGCTAAAGTCACGCTCTATTACAAAACATTTCGGTACACCCTTCACAGCGCCCCGACGGGGCGCAACTCGTCAACGGCATTTGTTCCCCGGATTGCGCTTCGCTCCATCCGGGGCTATTATCCTCCGCTCCCTACGGGAGGAGCGGCGTACGTTCTATCCAGGAATATGGTCATATCCGTATGGCCGGGAATTCGATCGTTGCCGATTGTTCAATAGAGCCGGGATGAAAGAGAGGCTGGATCGAGGCCATCCTGGTTATCGGGAGAATTTGAAGACAAGATTTGAGCGCGGCTCGCGCCGCGTGGGTTGATTTCAAAAAAAACGGGTGGATTTGCGGCACGGTTAAAACCGTGCCCTTTCAAAGCAAAGACAGAAGCAGGTTCCCATTCGGCTACGCTCAGGATGACGAGCAAAAGAACAACCGCAGGTCCTTCGACTCGCGTCGCTCGCTCAGATGGGATGAAAAGGGGCGTACCTTCCAACTAGGTGCTCGAAGCACAGAGATGAAAAGGAGGAAGGTACGCCATGAAGACCCACGTAGGAGTAGATCTCCATCAACGATTTTGTTACTTA
>Ga0326727_10003036_pt1 | contig 54901 bp, 50 predicted proteins | sample MB2enrmetagenome_FD_207643 | JGI IMG/M metagenome (GOLD analysis project Ga0326727, IMG submission 207643) | Lab enriched peat soil microbial communities from McLean, Ithaca, NY, United States - MB29MY | ecosystem: Environmental > Terrestrial > Soil > Wetlands > Peat | place: USA: New York...
CCAAAAGACAAACAGCATCGACAAGATCGCTAAGCCCTGGAGTCCCTTCTTGCGGATCGCGTGAACCAGAGCAACAACGAGCAAGGTGATGCTAACTATCGGGGCGGCGAAAATGACGTATAGAACATCTGTGTCGTCGCCGTAGATCAGGACGGGGACAAAGAGAATCAGAGTGCCTACAACGGCGAAGAACGGCAGCCACCAATTGAACCGATCTTGCTTTGGCGCTTTGCGTGAGGTCATCGCCTTGCCTATGAAGATCACCACTGCGGATATGGCTAGCGCAACAATCGTGATAATCAAGACAAGAAGTGAAATCATACAGGCAGTCCGCTTTCGGAAAAGCGCTCCCTGAGCCGCGCGGGCAGTTTCTCGTAAATGCCGTCAAAGCCGCCATTGGAAAGTATCGCCACCACGTCGCCGGGCTCCAGTTGCGGCGCAATGCGGTTCACGATCGCTTCCACATCCGCGCCGAGTTCGGCGCCGGTTCCGTGGGCGTTCAGCGCAGCAACCACATCCTCGGGGTGCAGCCGCTCGGCGTCGGGAATGCGCTGCTGCTGGTAGACGCCGGCCACGAGGACGCGGTCGGCCAGGCGCAGGCTTTCCACCAGATCCGACTCGAGCACCTTGCGCCGCAGGGTATTCGAGCGCGGCTCCAGCACCGCCCACAACCGCGATTGCGGGTAAACGGAGCGCAGCGCGCGCAGCGTCTCGCGGATGGCCGTGGGGTGGTGGGCAAAGTCGTCGATGATGGTGACGCCGCCGACCTCGGCGCGCACCTCCAGCCGGCGCTTGACGCTCTTGAAGCCGGCGATGGCGGCGCGGATCACCTCTGTTGCAATCCCCTGCCCCGCGGCCAGCGCCGCCGCGGCGGTGGCGTTCAGCGCGTTGTGCTCGCCGGCCAGGCCCATCTCAAACTCGGCCCACAATGCGCCGCCGCGCCAGACCTCCCAGCGGGTGAGGCCGTCTTCATGGCGCAGATTCTGAATCCGCCAATCCGCCTCGTCCGAGAACCCGTAACGCTCGACGCGGCAAAGCGCGCGGGCCACACACTCGCTCACGCTGGCGCTGCCGTCCCAGGCCACAATCAGACCCCGCCGCGGAACCAGGTTCACCAGCCGCTTGAACGCCGTCTTGACTGCTTCCAGGTCGGCATAGATATCGGCGTGGTCGAACTCCACGCTGGTCAGGATGAGCGCATCGGGAAAGTAGTGCAGAAACTTCGGCCCTTTGTCGAAGAAGGCGGTATCGTACTCGTCGCCCTCGACGATGAAGCTGCGCGTGGGCCGGAGCTGGAAGCTGGTTCCGAAGTTCTCCGCCACGCCGCCGATCAAAAACGAAGGCTCCAGCGCCGGATTCTCTTTCGATGCGAACTGGAAGATCCACGCCAGCATGGAGGTCGTGGTGGTCTTGCCGTGCGTGCCGGCGACCACCAGCGACTGGCGGCCCACGAGGAACTCCTCGCCCAGCAGCGCGGCCATGGAGGTGAAGGGAATGCGCTCGTCGAGCACACGCTCCACTTCGGGATTGCCGCGGGAGAGCGCGTTGCCGATGACAACCAGATCGGGCACGGGATCGAGATTGGATTCGGCGTAAGGCTCCAGAATGGGGATGCCGAGCGAGCGCAGCAGATCGCTCATGGGCGGATAGGCGGCCTTGTCGGAGCCAGTGATGCGATGGCCCCGCAACTGCAATAGCCCGGCCAGCGAGGCCATGGCCGTGCCGCAAATCCCGCTGAGATGAATGTGCCGGGAATGCGGAGTCATCGAGCCGCCTCCGGCTGATTCCAGCGCCCCCATGCTCCTTGTTCGCTGTTCCCGAGCCTCATTCCCCACTCCCTACTCCCTATTCCCTAGTCCCTTAATCCCTTAGTCCCTCAGTCCCTCAGTCCCTAGTCCCTCGTCCCTGTCATTCCACCGCCGGCTGCAGCAGGCGCAGTTCGGCCTCGTCGGTGATGCACAGTTCGGCTTCCACGCCCAGGGTCAGGGTCACGTTGGCGCGCGAAACGTGGCCACTGCGCAGCCCGATGACGATGGGTCCCGCGAAGTCTTCAAGGACGCGCAAAATCACCTCTTCGAGCAAATTGGGGGCCGCTCCGGGCGAGGAGCAATCGAGCATCTCGCCGAAGACGATGCCCCGCGCGCCGGCCAGCTTGCCCGCCTGGCGCAGTTGCCACAGCATGCGGTCGATCTGGTATGGCTTGGCGCCCGTATCCTCCAGAAAGAGCAGCTTGCCTTCGGTCCGCGGTTCATACGGCGTTCCCAGCAGCGAAACCAGGATGCTGAGGCAGCCGCCATACAGAATGCCGCGAACCGGGCTGAAGATCCGCCCCGATCGCAGCACGCGCAGCCCCTCCGCCGGTCCCAGGCTGTAGGGCTCTCCGGCCAGCGCCGCCCGAAGGCTGGGCAGATGGACGCCTTTATCGCTGGAGAAATCGGTCGCCACCATGGGGCCGTGAAATGCGGGCAGCCCGAGCCGGTCGAGCAGATGGAGCTGAATGCCGGTCAGGTCGCTATAAGCGAAGAAGGGCTTGGGATGCTTGCGGATCAGCTCCAGGTCGAGACCGTCGAGCAGGTAATTGGAGCCGTAGCCGCCGCGCAGGCAGGCGACCACGCTCGTTTCCTTGTCGGCGAAGGCGCGATGCAGATCCTCCAAACGCTGCGCCTCGGTTCCGGCAAAGTAGAGCGGGCCCTTCTGGAAGGCGTGGTGGGCCAGCCGGGGCGTAAAGCCCAGCGCGCGCAGACGCTTCAAGCCCCGTTCGGCGACCTCCAGCTTGGCGGAAGCCGCGGGCGCCACCACACTCACGCCCGCGCCCTGAGCCACGGGGGTCAGCTTCAGCAGCGGGACCGGCTCCGGATTCGGAATGGGATCGACGGTCGCCATATCTACCACGCCTCGCCCCGGCAAATCAGAGTCGCCGGACCGGTAAGCCTCAGTTCCGTGCCGGGCCCATCCCAGACCACGGTTTGCGCGCCGCCGGGAGCTACGACGGCTAGCGGCGACTGGGCCAGCCTCAGGGCAATCGCAGCCGTGGCCGCGGCCGAGCTGCCGGTGCCCGAAGAGGAAGTCGGCCCCACACCGCGCTCCCAGATGCGAATCTCAATCTCCAACTCGCTGACGATACGCACAAACTCCACATTCGTTTGCCGGGGAAAATCGGGATGAACCGAGATCTCCGCGCCGATCTCCAGCCACGAACGGCCCGCAACCGCAAACCCGGCGTTGTCCACCACGATGACGAAGTGCGGATTGCCGGTGGAGACCTCGACGCCGTCAATCTTGAGGCCGCAGGCCAAACTCACCGCCCGCGGCGCGAATGCCGGAACGCCCATCCCGGCGGTCACTTCCACCGTGAATCCGCCGGCTCTGCTCACCGCATTCACCTCACCTACGCGCAGCCCGGCGTCGGTTAGAATCTCCAGCGCGTCGCCGGGCTGGGAGCCGAGCCCTTCGGCCATCCAGGCGGCCACGCAGCGCGTGCCGTTGCCGCTGATCTCGGCCATCGAGCCATCGGCATTGCGCAGCCGGACGCGGCCCGCCCTGGGCCCGGTCCAGGCAAAGAACTCGATGCCGTCGGCGCCGACGCCGGTATGGCGCGCGCACAGCCTCCGCGCCAGCTCTGCCCGATCGCAGTCCCCCGCCGCCTCTTCCGTCACGATGAGGAAGTCGTTGCCGCACGCATGGGCCTTGGTGAAGGGAATCAATCTTCCTCCAGATCGCGGAAGGTCAGCAGCGCGTCGATGCCGGGCTCGGCCAGCAGCTTGCCGCGCAGGCGCTCATGCTGCTTTTTTGTAACCGTCAAAGGGAAGCTCACCCGCTGGATGTCGCCGATGGCGTCGCTCTCCACGCCAGTCAGCCGTTCGCCAGCCGCGTCCATGGCCTTCAAAACCGACTCCATCATGCGCGTCTGATCGCGTCCGCGGGCCTCGTAGACCAGCGAGTAGGCCTTCAGGTTGGCGCGCCGCTCCAGAAAGCCGACCGCCTCCAACGCCAGAATCACAACCATCGCCGCCATCGCCGCCGCGCCGTACAGTCCCGCGCCGCAGGCCATGCCGATGGAAGCGACCACCCAGATGCTGGCCGCGCTGGTCAGCCCGCTGATGCGGCTGCGGTTGTGCAGGATCAGCCCCGCGCCCAGAAAGCCGATGCCCTGCACGATGTTCGAGGCCACGCGGCCCTTGTCCGGATTGGCGTCGCCGGCCAGCACCGCCGACAGCAGCGTAAAGAACGCGCTGCCCATGCAAATCAGCAGGTTGGTGCGCACGCCCGCGGCCTTGCGGTTAAACTCCCGCTCCAGGCCCACCAGCCCGCCCAGCACGCAGGCCAGCAGCAGGCGGGCGATGGCGTGGTTCACCACCACAATCTGCTGCAGGCGGTCGAAACTGAGGGGCGACGCGAACTGCGCCAGGGCCATGCTCATCGAGGTTCCTTGCCCGATGCTATCACTGCGCGCGCTGGTTTGTTCACGGTTTCCGTTTTGGGGCGGCGGGTCGGTTTCCGGCCTGGCCGGTCGCCCGCCCAGAGCGCGAATCTTCGCAGACTGCGGGAATCCGGATGTGAAGGTAACGACTTCGCGCGCGGCCCGTCTATGGGGTATCGAAGCCCAGGTGCGGCAATGACACTTCTTACCCCGCGGCTGTAGCGGGGCTCGGGATGGGGTGATATGAAAAGGGAGCGCGTGCGCCTTTCAGGGACCGGATCCGTCGATAAGGCATTGAACCCGGGCGACGATTCAACCATTCGCCTCCTTGGGAGCGGCTTTGAAGAAAAGCCCATCTGGGCCGGCCTGTACGAGAACTTCCGCGATGCTATCTTCCCGCCCGACCTTCCGCCTTTGGAATTGACCTCGACGCCGGTCCCGACCCCCGACCGCATCGCTGTCAGGACGAATCCGTGGGCTATCGGCGGGGCAACCATTGCCAATGGCGGCATTCTGGCGATTCTCATCCTGGCGGGATTGGGCGCGACCGTCAACCATCCTCTCAATTCGCCGCTGGGCAGCAAAATCCATCTCAGCGACTTCACCCTGTTTGCGCCCTCTAAAGCGTTGGCTGGGGGAGGGGGCGGCGGCGGGTCCAATGAGTTGACGGACCCCGTCGCCGGCAGACTGCCCAGACGGGAAGAAATGCCCCTCAATCCTCCTCAAGTTCCATTGCTCGATAACCCACGGCTGGCTGTCGATCCCGCCATCGCCGTTCCGCTGGAGATCAAGCTGCCCGACAACCCGTCGCTCCCCAATATCGGCGTACACAACTCGCCAAACGTCAGGCTGGCCTCCAATGGTCCCGGCGGGAGAGGCGGCATGGGCTCGGGTCTGGATGGCGGCCTCGGACCGGGCACGGGCGACGGCGATGGACCCGGCTTCGATCGTGGCGCCGGCGGCTGGATCTATAGACCCGGGACTGGCGGAGTCTCCAATCCCATCCCTCTCCTGACTCCGGAAGCGGAGTTCTCCGACGAGGCGCGCCGCAACAAGTATCAGGGGGTCTGCATGATTTTGGTCATCGTGGATGCGCGGGGCTTCCCGCGGAATCCCCGGGTGATTCGTTCGCTGGGCATGGGCCTGGATGAGAAGGCGCTCGAAGCTGTTGAGAGATACCGATTCAAACCGGCAATGAAGGACGGCAAGCCGGTTGCGGCAATGATCGGCGTTGAGGTGAATTTTCGCTTGTATTAGGAGATCTTGCGCCAGCAAACGCCTTTGTCTGGCGCACACTGCCCGGAAGAGCAGTTGTGGAACCGGCTTCGAGCTCGGCGCTGAACCTCCGAGGATAGAGTGCGCTGCGGGGCTGCGGGCGGCGGTTTGCCAACCCTCAGGGTTTTCCGGCGGGAACGGATCGTTTATGAGGACTGGCTTCTCAGACCGGCCAGGCGCGTGAGAGCTCCACAAGCTGGCGGCTGGACGTGTATACAGTGAAACTTTACAGTTTGACTGTCGATATGCGATCTTGATCCGGTGAGCAATCGAAAGTCTACTACTCAGACCGGGCTCGCTTCGATGCTTGCTGCCGAAATCCGTACGGTAGCCCGCAAGCTCAAGCTGCGTTTACGCGTGCATGGGGGGCGCGACGACCTGACCGGGTCACAGGTCTCTGTCGTTCTTCGACTCGAAAAGGATGGTCCGGCTACGGTTTCAAGTCTGGCGCGAGCGGAAGGCATGCGTCCACAGTCCATGAGCGCGATCGTTGCGCCGCTGCAGGAAGCGGGCCTGGTCAGTGGTTCTCCTGACCCGAGCGACGGACGGCAAACTCTGATTTCCCTTACACCCAAATGCCTCAAGCGGCTTCAGGAGGGCAGGGCCGCGAGACAGGACTGGCTCACCGCGACCATCGCGCAGAGGCTTTCTGCCCAAGAGCAGGAGAAGCTTCAGGCGGCACTCGAACTGCTTGCGCGGCTGGTTGAGGAGTGAACCCGCTGCGTCCTGCTTCTTACGCATGTCCATTCTGTAGTCGGAAAAAAGGAGCTCTGCATCATGAATTGGCTTTGGCTTGCGTCGTACTTCTTTGGGGGCGTTCTTGCGGCAAACGCCATTCCCCACTTTGTCGCCGGCACGATGGGACACCCCTTCCAGAGTCCCTTTGCAAAACCGCCCGGCCAAGGGCTCTCCTCGGCAACGGTCAACGTTGTTTGGGGATTCTTCAACGCGGTAGTTGGGTATCTGCTGGTCGAGCGCGTCGGCGCTTTCGATCCGCGGGCGACAAGCCACATCCTTGCGTTCGGCCTGGGAGCGCTCCTCATCAGTATCTTTTCGGCGCGTCACTTCGGCCAGTTTTATGGGGGCAGCACGCCGTCGCGCACATGAAGAGCCCAGTGTCCGGCACCTTTCGCTCCCTGAGAAGCTTCAACTTCCGCTTGTGGACGGCTGGCTCTCTGGTTTCCAACGTCGGTACGTGGATGCAGCGCGTCGCTCAGGACTGGCTTGTGCTGACGCAACTTACCCATCGCAATGCGTCAGCGCTGGGTATTGTGATGGGCCTGCAGTTCGCCCCGCAACTTCTGCTCCTGCCCTGGACTGGATCGGCTGCGGACCGCCTCAATCAGCGCAAGCTCCTGTTGCTCACCCAGGCAACGATGGGCGTGCTTGCGCTCATCCTTGGAGTTTTAACGATGGCGGGAGTTATCCAGCTCTGGCAGGTGTATGTACTCGCCTTTCTGTCCGGCTCCGCCGCTGCGCTGGATGCCCCGGTGAGACAGACCTTCGTGGCAGAGATGGTGGGCGATGCGGATCTAACGAATGCCGTGGCATTGAACTCAACCTCATTCAATGCTGCGCAGATGATAGGCCCCGCCCTCGCCGGTTTGCTCATCGCAAGCGCTGGCATCGGATGGGCCTTTCTTCTGAATGGGCTCTCATTTGCGGCGGTTCTGATCTCGATCTCTTTCTTCCGTCTCTCGGAACTGCGCGCAAGCGCGAGGGCGCATCGCACCGCATCTGGATTCCTGGAAGGGCTTCGCTACGTGTGGAGAAGACCGGACCTCAGGGCGATTCTGATCATGCTGTTTCTGATCGGCACCTTTGGTCTGAATTTTCCGATCTTCATCTCTACGATGGCCGTGAATGTCTTCCACTCCGATGCACGCGCATTCGGTATGCTCTCCTCCATCATGGCCGTGGGCACCGTCTCAGGAGCCTTGTTCGCTGCCAGTCGGCGGAGACAGACTTTAGCGTCTCTTATGGTGGGGGCTGGGGTCTTCGGGCTCGGCTGTACCCTGGCCGCACTGGCGCCTGGATACTGGTGGTTCGCGGCCACTCTCATGATCGTCGGCGCGGCTGCCCTGACCTTCAGCAACGGCACAAACAGCATGATGCAGCTCTCTACAGAACCATCTATGCGGGGCAGGGTAATGGCGCTCCGGGTCGGGGTTGCGTTGGGGGGAATAACGATCGGCGCTCCGATCGTCGGCTGGGTTGCCAACCACTTCGGCCCTCGATGGGCGCTCGGTGTCGGCGCCGGGGCGGGCTTCACCGCTGCCCTGGTCGCAGTCTACGTTCTGGCCCGCCGAAAAGAGCCACTGCTCGCTCAGTAATTAGCCCTGTGAAGCCGGCTTGTGGCACGGTTCTTCCGAGACCTTGCATTGTTCCGGCGGATCATGCGCAATTCGGAAGCGATCCCGCCTTGGCCTGGCGGCTGTGGATTCCTTGGACAGGTTCTTGTGGCGACCTGCATTCCCTCAGGGGCTAAAGCCCAGTCATTTTTGGGGCCGGTTGCGGCAGGGCTAAAGCCGTGCCCTTTCAAAGCCGTTGGGAATGTGACCTCTTTCTTCTGGCTGAAGCCCCAGGTTCCCTCCGTCTCAATACCTCCCGCAGCTTGTGAGGCCCCAGGCTCCCTCAGGAAGCTGCGGATGCGGCGCTGGGCGATGCCGTTCGGTGTGCAATATTGACCACTCAAGGGGAGATTCCGCCATTCGCTGCATGGCCTTTGGCTTGACCGGGGGGCGCGGTTACCCTACAAGTGCATTTTCAGCCCGCGGATTTCCGCCGTGAAATCCGGGGCTTGGGCAGGGCGGGCGACCGTAAGCCGCCGGCTACTTCATTTGAGGAGACCCCAGCATCATGTCCAAAGCGATCAAGTACGCCGAGAAGGCCGCCGTCTACGCGGCTCAGGGCGCGTGGGTGGTCTTTGAGCGGCTGAACCGCATCAGCCCGAATCCATCGTTCACGCCCAAGTGGAGCGACAAGCCGCTGCAGAAGAGCTATCAAAAGGAGAAGCCGCCGCTGGGCTGGCCGCGCACCACCGATTCGCTGTGCCCCAAGTGCGTGCCCGAGATTCGCAAGCAGATTCTGGACGGCAAGCTGCCCTTCGAGATCCTGCTCAACGAGAAGGTGGGCGAGATCAAGGCGCAGATCATCGAGCGCGACGGCAAGATCCTGATGGTCAAGGACTGCCCCAAGCATGGGCACTTCGAGGACGTGATGTCGATGGACCCGGCCTTCTTCAAACATCTTGAAGAGAGCTTCCCCGGCCGCGACGTGCGCGCGCACAACGACAAGCGGCTGCACAACCACGGCACCTCGACCGTGACTCATGGGCGCGGCGCGGTGCTGACCATCGACCTGACCAACCGCTGCAACATGATGTGCGATCCCTGCTTCATGGACGCCAATCAAGTCGGCTTCGTCCACGAACTGACCTGGGACGAGATCAAGACCATGCTGGACAACGCCATCACTCTCAAGCCCAAGCGGCAGATGAGCGTGCAGTTCTCGGGCGGCGAGCCGACGCTTTCGCCGTACTTTTTGGACGCGGTGGCCTACTGCCGCAAGGTGGGCTACAACAGCGTGCAGGCGGCTTCGAACGGGATTGAATTCGCCAAGAGCAAGGAGCTGTGCCGCGCCGCCGCCGAAGCCGGGCTGCGCTACGTCTACCTGCAGTTCGACGGCATCGGCAACGCCGCCAACTCGCACCGCAAGGTGGGCAACCTCTTCGACGTGAAGCTGCAGGCCATCAACAACCTGCACGAAGCCGGCGTGGAGATCGTGCCGGTGACCACCATCATCAACGGCATCAACAACGAGCAGGTGGGGCGCATCATCCAGTTCGCCCTCGACAACCCCAAAAAGATCAGCTTCCTCAGCTTCCAGCCGGTCAGCTTTACGGGCCGCGACGAGGACATCACCGACGAGCGCCGCCAGGCGCAGCGCTACACGCTCAGCCACATGGCGCACGACATCAAGAACCAGGTGGGCTTCGGCGAGCCGGAGCGCGACTGGTTCCCGATCAGCTTCATGGCCACCTTCAGCGACTGGGCCGACCTGATTCACGGGCCGCAGGCCGAGTGGGGCCAGCTCAGCTGCGGATGCCATCCCAACTGCGGCATCGGCATGGCGATGATGATCGACAAGGAGACCAAGGAAGCCGCGCCGGTGACGGCCTTCCTGAAGATGAACCAAGTGGCCAAGGACCTGGCCAAGGTGAACGACGCGGCCCGCGGCAAGTGGCTCTCGGTCATCGGCTTCGGTCTGGCGCTGCTGCGCAACTACGATCCCTTCCAGGCGCCCACCCACTTCAAGATCACCGACATGATGAAGAAGATGGACAAGACCTTCAACGCCACCGGCCGCGACTACGGCAGCGTGAAGGGCGACCGCACGCTGGCCGACATCCAGAAGCGGCGCGCCGACCGCTGGAACTTCCTGTTCATCGCCGGCATGTGGTTCCAGGATCTGTTCAACTACGACTTCCGGCGCACCGAGCAGTGCATCATTCCCTACGCCACGCAGGAAGGCGAGATCAGCTTCTGTGCCTATAACACCGGCGTGGGCTGGCGCAACATCATCGAGAAGATGCACATGACGGCGACGCTGACCAAGTGGTACGAGGAGCACGGCCGGCATGAGATCTTCGCCGGCGGCAAGAAGGTGGGCATGACCCACGTGGGCCACGACCTGACCCTGAACATGGCGCACGTGAACTCCGAGGCCAACCATACGCTCGACAATCTGGGCATCGCCAAGAACGCCCGCGAGGAGAAGCTGCGCGCCCGCGATACCAAGCAGAATGCGGACGCCGCGGAGAACGCGCGCATGGCCAAGCTCTATCGCGAGCACGTTCTGGGCGAAAGGCCGGTCGAAGGCCTGGTTCGCCTGGACGCCATCGCCCCGGCAAAGCCGGTCGAGCAGCGGGAAGAGGAGCTGGTCGCGGGAGATTGATCGTCTTTACCTTGGCTCACTCGACGCACGAAGGCCGTTCCTGGTTGGAACGGCCTTTGTTATTGGGGCATTGAGCGGCCACGCGAGGCAGGTCCGGCGATCCGGCTGCTTGACGCTTGAGGCGCTACGCGCTACAGTGTGGAAATGATCGATTCGTTTCGGCACGCGGGCCTGGAGAGGTTCTTCTTGACCGGCAGCAAGGCAGGCATCCAGCCAGCGCACGCGGTCAGGCTGCGCAGGCAGCTTACGCTGCTGAATACGGCCAAGAACGAAAGGCGCATGAATGTCCCCGGCTGGAATTTGCACCCGCTCAAGGGAGCGCTTGCGAAGCATTGGTCGGTCAAGGTGGATGGGAATTGGCGCATGACCTTCACATTTGAGAATGAAAATGCGATTCTTGTGGATTATCTGGATTACCACTAGCCGATAAGGAGAACGGGGATGGGTATGACGATGTACAATCCGGCGCATCCGGGCGAGATTCTCCGCGAATACCTCGGTACGGTGCAGGTGGGCGAGGCGGCAAGGCGGCTGCGCGTCGCGCGGTCCACGCTTTCGCGGCTGCTGAATGGACGCGCGTCCTTCACAGCGGCCATGGCGCTGCGGCTGGCGGATGCGTTTGGAACCGAGCCGGGGATGTGGCTGGATTTGCAGCAGCAGTACGATCTGTGGCACGCCGCGCGGCGCAAACGGCCCAAAGTTAAGAAGTTCTCCAAGGCGGCCTGAGGGTCGTCGATCGCCGGCCCTCACTGCCCCTCAACCCTGAGCGGCCGTCCGGCGATCATTCCTCGTGCGGCTCGTCGTCGAGGCTGCCCAGGTTATCGAGCGCGGCCAAGGCTTCGTCGGGCACGTCCCACTGGCGGAGGATCTTGTAGATCACGCCGGTCGAGAAACCTGCCGCGACCAGCCGGCGCATCACCCTTGCCGTCTCCTTTTCGTTCTCCGGCTTGCGCAGGCGCTTGCGTTCCAGGTGCTCGCGGGCCAGGGCCTCCTCATTGGCCTGGCCGTAGCGGGCGTCTAGGGTCTCGGCGATCAAGCCGGCGGCCACGCCCTTCTGCCGCAGGTCCTGGCGGACGCGGCGCTCACCCAGCTTCTCGTTCTCCTGGCGCAGGCGGGCGTAAGTCTCGGCAAAGGCCGCGTCGTCCAGATAGCCATGCTCCCTCAGGCGAAGGATGGCATGGGCGATGGCCGCAGCGCCCTGCTCGCCCGGCTCGGCGCGCCTCCCGATCAACCGCCGCAGCTCGGCTTCGGAGCGCATCTGGCGACCCAGCGCCTTGACGGCGTAGTCGTAGAGGCCGGCCTCGCTGAGGAACGGTTTCGGCTGCGGAGATTTGCGGGCAAAGGGCATCGCTTCAATCCAAGGGAATCAGCAAGTGAAAGGCGCGCGTCCTGCGCCAACGATAGTGGGCGAAATCGCGGTCGAGCGTGAGTATATCGCCGGTGTCGAGCTGGTCGGCCATGTGGATCAGGCAGGCATCGGCAAAATCGATGGGGGTGTCGGCATATTTGCGCGTCAGTTCCGCGACTTCGCGGACCTCACTGCCGAGGTGGAAAGGCACGTCAAGAGCCCCTAGCTCAATGGAGGTGAATATGGCCTCTTGAGCGGCGCGGGCGTGGCCGAGAATGTGGAGAGCCTCCGCAATGCAAGCCTCGCAGGTCACGAGCTGGCTCTGCAGCGATTGATATGTCTCGACACAGCGCCGATGTGCCGCTTCGCGCTTATTAAAGAGCGCGACAAAGAAGCTGGCGTCGCAGAGGACCGGCATCACTGGGCGCGCTGCTTCGGCCGGCGCCAGCCCTTACCCATACTCCTGACGCCGAATCCTTCCATGTATTTCTTGTTTGTGGCCATATCGCCCGGTCCGAAATCGACGCACCCGATTCCAATCAGCCGCGGGCGGGGCTTTGCCTTAGACAACCCATCGACGCGAAGAACACACTCTCGCAGCGCCTTTGAGATTGTCCAGCCGTTGGCGCGCACCAATCGCTCCAGCGCCGCTTGCGTCTCCTCATCCAACCGCGCCTGTACGCTCGTCCTCATGGGAACCAGTGTACTACAAAACGAAAGAATGTGCTACAAGCTCCGCGCCCGCGCCGATCCGCAACAACTCACCCGCGTTCTACTCCCTACTCCCAGTCCCCTACTCCCTACTTCCTGATCCCTGTCACTTCGTCCACTCATCCACCCAGTCGTTCACCGTCTTATACCAGAGCTGCGAGTTCTGTGGCTTCAGGACCCAGTGGCCTTCATCGGGGAAGTAAAGCATCTTGCTGGGGACTTTGAGCCGCTGCAGGGTGGTGAAGAGCTGGAAGCCCTCGCTCACGTCGAGCCGGTAGTCGAGCTGGCCGTGAATCAGAAGCGTGGGGGTCTTGAAGTTTTTGGCGGATAGCGCCGGGGACCACTTGCGGTAGGGATTCTCGGCGTCCGGTTTGCCGTAGTATTCCCAGGGCTGGCCTTTGAACTCCCATTCGTTGAACCATAACTCCTCGGTCGATCCGTAGGCCGATTCGGGGTTATACATGCCGTCGTGGCTTACGATGCACTGGAAGCGGTTGTTGTGGCCCAGCACCCAGTTGGCCATGTAGCCGCCGTAACTGGCGCCCAGGGCGCACTCGCGCGTCTTGTCGATGAAGGGATAGCGCAGCTCGGCGTAGTCCAGGCCCTCCATCAGATCGGTAAAAGGCTTGCCGCCCCAGTCGCCGTTCACGGCGTCGACGAATGCCTGCCCGTAGCCGGTCGAGCCGCGCGGATTGATCATCACCACCACGTAGCCGCTGGCGGCAAAGAGTTCCGCGTTCCAGCGATAGCTCCATGCATCGCCCCAGGCGCCCTGCGGCCCGCCGTGGATGAGGAACTTGACGGGATACTTCCGGGTGGGATCGAAGCCGGGAGGCTTGATGAGGAAGCCCTGGATCTGTCTCGCGTCAGACGCGGCAAACCAGAAGGATTCCATTTCTGGAACTTCGAGGGCGGCCAGCAGGTCGTCGTTCAGATGCGTAATCTGCACGCGCGAAACCGGAATCCCCATGCCTCCCGCCTCACGCAGGTCCCTCCATTGCATCTTGCCCATCTGGGTGTAGTCGATGTTCATCGCCGGATCGTCTTTGAGAAGGAATATCTCGGCGGGCCGCCGGACGCTCTTGAACGACGCCAGAAGCGTTCTGGTTCCCCGCAGCGGGTGCAAATCTTCATATTCGCCTCCGATCGAAAGCGCCTCGAATTCGGTCTCCTCGGCCTGTTTGGCGGGCAGCGGGGAAAGCCTGCCAAATTCGCGGCCGTCGAGGAACGCCTGAAACACAGGGGCGATCCCGCCGTCCCCTGAGACGAAATAAATGGACGCGGAATCCGGGTCCCAGGCAAATTCGTTGACCCAGTTGTCGAAGCTCGGCAGCAAGTCCCTGATCGTCTTTGCCGCGCGGTCGTAGAGCACCAGCCGGAATCTGTCGCTCTCGTAACCGGCCCGCCTTTGCGAACGCCAGGCCAGATACTTGCCGTCGGGCGAGTAGGCGGGGTTGAAGTTGCCGCCTTTCGAGGTTGAGACCGCGACCGGATTGGCTGCCGGGTTGGTCAAATCGAGGGTGAAGATCTTTGCGCTCACGCTCGTGGCCGGCTCGGGATCGGGGTTCTCGGTAAAGGCCAGCTCTTTTGAATCGGGCGCAAAGGCGCAGCCGCAACTGGCGCCCTCCAGCGAAAACGGCGGAACGTCGCGGGGATCGTTGGGCGTGAGATCGCGGAGCGCGCCCGTCTCAGTCGAAACCAGGAAGAGATGGCTGCGCTTGTCGCCGGTGTAACGGTTCCAGTGGCGATAGAGCAGATGAGTGAAGATCTGCGCCTTCATCTTGCTGGCGGCCAGCGCGGCGTCGCGGTCCGCATTGCATTTGTCGCCGCTGCCGAAGTCCGCTGTCGTGATCGCGGGACAGTCTGGAAAGACGGCGGAAGTGAAGAGAACGGAGTTCCCGTCGGGCGACCAGATGGCGTTGTCGGCCCCGGTGGAGATGCTCGTCAGCTTCTTCGCGTTCGCCGTGGCTCCGGTCTGCGGGTCGAAGTCCGCCAGCCATATCTGCTGCGAGCCCGAGCGGCTGCTGAGGAAGAGAATCCGCTCGCCATCGGGGGCGAACTGCGGGCCGCTGTCGCCGGGCTGAGCCACGGCCATCGGTTGGGGGGCCTGGAGTTCAGGGCTGGGGCCGCCAATCGCCTGAATCCACAGTTCCGGCGTCTTGGTGTTCTGTTCCAGGTTGACCGTGGTGACGGAATACGCCAGCCATTTGCCATCGGGCGAGACGGCGGTTTCGCCCAGCCGCTTCATCCGCATCAGGTCCTCGAAGGTCATGGGGCGTTTCACGAGCGCGGGGCCGGCGCCGGTTTCGGCCGGCAGCGAAGCGACTTGGGGGTTAGCGCCCAACGGTTCCAGCGGCATTCGCTCCTTCTCCTTGAGCGGCGGCGTGTTCGACCCCGCGCCGGACTCGGACGAGCCTGCCTTTACTGATCGCATAGCCTCTTCGATCATCTGATAGAGCTGGCCGCGGTCGACGACCTCGACAAAGGGGACGCCTTCGCCGCCGGCAGTGACCACCCAGATGGTTGGGACGTGCTTGACGCCGATCCCCAGGCCGAGGACGTAGTCGGCCTTGACCAGAGCGGCGAGTGTGCCCTGAGGGTCGATGGCGCTGGGCAGGTCGAGACCGCGGCTCTCGGCGAACTTCTCGGTGAACTGGCGGAGGCCGTCCGGGTCGAGGATGGCGGCCTGCGAGGCGAAAACCTCGTCGCGGTATTCGTTGCCGACCTTCCTGCTCCTGGTATCGAACCAGCGGGCGTTGACGGCGGCAGGGAAGGCCCAGGCATGTTGGGGGAGCGGGAAGTCGTGGCGCACCCAGGGAATGTTGTACTTGGCCGCGGCCCCCTCAAGCAGCGGGTTGGCGCGGGCACAGTCGGGACACTCCAGGTCCTCGAACTCGATGAGCGCCACGCCCGCGCCGGCCGGCGGCTTGAGCGCCTCGGCGTCGAGTACCTCGGTTGACGGCGGCGGGGTGGAAAACTGGGCGCGGGCGCCGGGAGCGGCGAGCAGGAAAGCGGCGAGTGCGAGAGAAAAGATGAGCGTGGTTCTGCGCATGGGATTTCCTATCCGCGCCGGGAGGCGATCACTTCCGCGCGAAGGAAAAGTGTACACCGGACGCAGTTGCCCGCGCCGGGCCTACTTGTTCTCGTTCCCGGTTAGCCGGAAGGTGAGCGTGCCCCAGAACAGGCGGGCGCGCATCTGGACGGGCAGGTGGCGCTCGTCGTCGGTATACCAGATCCAGATGTTGCCGCGGTTCTTCACCACACCGGCGGCGGCGGTGGGCTGGACGCGCAGAGTCTTGAATGTGCCCAGCGCGGTCCTGATCTCTTCGCGGCCCTCCACCTTCATGGTCACCTGCACGGTGTGCAGGGCGTCCACCACCGGGATGACGAAGTTCCTGCCCACCTCCATGGGCTGCGACGAGGCGTAATAAATCCCGCTCAGGAGGTCGGTGAGGCAGCCGGAGATGGGCGCCTCCACGTGCTTGCTCTGCCCGGTGACCAGATTCTTTTCATCCAGAATGGACTTGCCCTGGGAGTAATCGAGCCGGAGCGTGGAGTTGATCTGGCGGCGGCCCTCGACGGTCTGCTTGTCGAACTCATAGGCGCAGCCCCGCTCGCGGTCGAAGGTGGACTGGAAGCGGTCGTCCACGTGGAAGAGCAGATTGATGGCGCCGATGGTGTCGGCGCTGGCGGTGATGCGCTCGCGATCGCCGGTTGCCTCGAAGCGCAGAACGGCAGTCCCGGCAGGAAAGACCCGCCAGTCCACGCTATAGGTGAGAGTCTGCTTCTGCGGAAAGCTGAAGCCCGCGCGCGGGGGCGCGAGCAGGGCTGCCTGCTGGCCGCGAGACGCAACGGCCAACGCCAGGGCACAAAGGGAGTTTGCTAGGATCGTGCGCGTCTTCACCGCCGGACAGGCCTCCTCGGAAATCGACTATTCTGGCGCGGGATGCGCTCAGCGCAGCCCATGCACGATTGCGCCCAGAGCCGGCCGGAGGAAGAGCAAGCTGAGGTACAGAAGTGCGGCCCCGATAGCAGCATTGTACTCGCGGTGACGGAGGTAGAGCGCAAGGGAGAAGCTTCCGGCCTCCGATTCAGCGCCGGAATGGTCTGCCGGGGCCCCCGGTGACAAGAGATCTCCAATGAGCGATTTCTGCTCGCTGGGGTGAGGAAACGGGTCCTGGCCGCTGCGGTGGTTTGCCGGGGTCAGGCGCGGAATGAGGCGCGGCACGCGGCGGCAATAGGCCTCGAACTCAGGAAATGCGGCGCGCAAATACCGTTCCTCCGAAACGATGACCGGGACGTAGATCGCGGCAAACCCGCCGGCCAGCACGAGCGCCACGGGCCAACTGAGCAGCGCCAGGGCAAAGCCCGCCGCAATGAGCATCGATCCCAGGTAGAGCGGGTTGCGAGTGTAAGCGTAGGGGCCGGTCACGGTCAGTTCGCGGTTTTTCTTGACGCATCCGGCCGCGTAGCCGCGCAGCCACAGGCCGGGCAGCACCAGCGCCAGGCTCCATGCAACGGCGGCCGGCTGGGGTGCGCGCCGCCACAGCTCGACGAGGTAGAAGGCCGCGGTGAGAAAGCCCAGCGGCACGCGGATGCGGCGGGCCAATCGCTGCCAGCGAGCCATCCAGTCTTCAACCCCAGCGATGGGGACCTGTCGCTCCACCCCATTGACCGACGAACGCTCCCTGCCCCCAGAGGGCACCCGCTCGGGTTGCTGGGGACCCCGGTCTTCCCGCGGAAGTTGATTTGGCTCAGTCAACGAACAGGCTCCTGAGAAGCGAAACCGTTTGGGTTTCGAGGTTTCCCACCCTTGCCCCAAGAACAAACACGCGGCAAGGATGGGGCACCCAATTCTGGCTGGGTCATGGAGCGGTCTCCTCCTCAGCCAGCAACTCGTCGGCGGCCCGCAGCACCTCCTCCGGCTGTATGGTCAGCAGACCGGCCTCCGGGGCCGCGCGGCGGGCGTGATCGCGACGGCTCTCGGGACTGCGCAGCACTCTGAATCTGCTTCCGAAGGGACCGTTGCGGTTGGGATCGGTCGGGCCAAAGATGCCCACCACCGGCCGGCCCAGCGCGCAGGCAAGGTGCAGCGGGCCGGTATCGCCTCCAATGCACAGGGCGACCCGGCGGGTGAGGGCAATCAGTTGCCCCAGCGAACAGGCAAGCGGAGTGGCCGCGCCAAGCGTGCCCTGAACGATGGCGGCGGCAAGCGGCTCCTCGCCGGGACCGGCGTTGACCAGCACGCGCAGCCCGCGATCGATGAGGCCCTTTGCGACCGCCGCATAGCCCTCCGCCGGCCAGCGCTTGGCGCCCCAGCCGGCGCCGGGGCTGAGGAGCACCGCCTGGTCTCCACCCCACGGACCTGGACCTGCCCCTTCACCCCCAGTCTGCGGGGACCCCGGCCGGCTTGCGCCTCGGGACAGAACATCGTCGGCCCAGGTTTCGGCGGCAACATCCACCGGCAGCCAGGGCGATGCGGGCGCGAGTTCGTCACCGGCCACGGCCGAGGCCAGCTCCACGTCCTGCTCCACCACGTGCACGCCGCGGGTAGCCACGCGCTCAGTAAACAGCCAGCGCGCGACCGGCTCGCGCGGCTCGGCCTCGCCGATCAGCCTCCGGCAATTCGCCAGCCGCCCCACCAGCGCCGACCGCACCGCGCCTTGCAGGTCGAGCGCGGAATCGTAGCCGCCAGCCCGGAGCGCCAGCCGCAAGTCCTTGATCTCACGGATGGTTCTGAGGCTCAACGGCGCTCTTCCCCACTCCTTGGCGGGGGCCAGGTAGAGCCGGTCGACCAGCGGCTGCGCGGGGCCGAGCCCGGCGCTGCCTTCAGCCGCCAGCAGCGGTCGCCAGCGCGGTTCCACCACCCAGTCGATCACCCACTCCGGATGGGCCTGCCGCAGCGCCGTCACCGCCGGCAGCGCATGGAGAATGTCGCCCATGGCCCCCAGCCGCACCACAAGCAAGCGAAAGTCGGATTGGGTCCTCAAACTCTGATTTTCTCACAGGGGTGCGCGGCTCCGGCTGGCCGCAAGCCGCTCCGCCAGCCACTCGACAGCCTCGTCTTCTTGCTCGATCTCGATGCGCAGGCCGGCGGTCTTCAGCGGCAGGGATTCCGGAAAGGCGGCGGAAAGCTCGCCCAGCCGGACCTGATCTTTCTCGGTGGTGACGAGAGCCGCGGCTCCCATCTCGCGGGCCGCGGCAACCAGGCGATCCAGGTCTCGCGCCGTATAGCGGTGGTGGTCGGGGAAGGCGTGCCGGGCAGCGATGCGCAAGCCGGCGGCTTCGAGGCCGGCGAAGAACTGCTCCGGGCGGGCGATGCCGCAAAAGGCCGCCACGGAGCCATGGACGGCCGGAACCTCCATCCTGCGATGCAGCCGCCACAGCGGACCTTGCCAGCCCCAGGCACGCAGAACGGCCTCCAGTTCCGAAGCGCCGCCGGGGCCTTCGCCGGCAGCGGGAATCGCGATCACGGAGGCGCGGCGGGCGGCCTGGAGCGGTTCGCGCAGGTTGCCCGCCGGCAGAAGGCCGTCGCGCCAGTCGCGGCCGTCGATCAGCAGAATGTCCAAATCGCGGTGGAGCTGGCGATGCTGGAATCCGTCGTCCAGAAGATGGACGGCGGGCAGGCTGACATAGGAGTAGCCGGCCGCCACTTCGGCCTCGGCCAGCAGGCCGGCTTCGTAGCGCTGCCCGGCCACGTAGACCGGCACGCCAGTCTCAAGCGCGATCAGGATCGGCTCGTCGCCAAACTCCTCGGCGGTCCCATCCGGACGAACGCGGGCCGGGCGCTGGCCGCGGCGGCCATAGCCCCGCGAAAGAACGTCCACGCGCAGGCCGCGGCGTTCAAGCGCCTGAGTGAGCGCAATGGTCAGCGGCGTCTTGCCCGCGCCGCCGGTGGACAGGCTGCCGACGCTGACGACGGGCCAGCGCAGCCGCCGCACCGGCTCCAGCCGGCTGCCCAGCCGCAGTTCGCGCAACGCCAGCGCCAGCCTGTAGGCCGGAACCAGCGGCAACAGCAGCTTGCGCGCAGAAAACGAAGCGTTCATGACGCTCGCTCCTGAATCGATTCGGCAGACAGCAGTTCCTTCACCGCTTCGACGCATCGGCCGGTGGCCCCAGCCTGCTGCTCGAAGACCTGGAGCGCCCGCTTGCCCATCGCCTCGGCCGCGCTCCGGTCGCGCAGCAATTCGATCAATACCCCGGCCAGCTCTTCTTTGGCGGCGATGCAAACGGCCTCATGCGCCTGCAGGTCTTCCGTGATCGAGCGGAAGTTGGCGTAGTGCGGTCCCATCACGATGGGAACGCCGAACTGCGCCGGCTCCAGCGGATTGTGGCCTCCGGCGGGAACCAGGCTGCCGCCGACAAATGCGACTGCGGCCAGCGAGTAGACCGAGGCCAGCTCGCCGATGGTATCGAGCAGGACGATCTCGCCGGAGCTGAGCGGCTTGAGCGCGGCGGCAGGTCCCGAGGACGCCTGCGCCCGCCAATCCGACCGCCTGACCCACTTGAAGCCGGATCGATCGAGCAGCGCGGCCACGGCGGCGAACCGCTCCGGATGCCGCGGCGCCAGCACCATTGCCAGTTGCGGATCGGCTTCGAGCAGTTGCGGCCAGGCGTCGAGCAACGCAGCCTCTTCGCCCTCCAGCGTGCTTCCCGCGACAACCAGCCGCAGCCTCGCCGCCAGCGCTCTCAACTGGAGGGTGGCCTCAGCCTCCCATGCCGCGCGCACATCGAATTTCAGATTCCCGGCGATGGAGATGCGCTCCGGCAGGCAGCCAATAGCTTTGAGCCGTTCCGCGTCCGTCTCGCTCTGCGCCAGCACCCTGCTCAACCGCTCCAGCAGCGGCCGGAAGAAGCCCCTCAGCCGCCGGTAGCGCGGCCACGAGCGGTCGGAGATGCGGGCGTTCACCACCGCGACCGGAATCCCGCGCCGGAAGCAGCCGCTGAGCAGGTTCGGCCAGAACTCGGTCTCGGCCAGGATGAGCAGACGCGGCTTGAGAGCATTCAAATAGGCCCGAACCGCCCAGGGCAGGTCCAGCGGGCAGTAGAAGACGCGGTTGGCGCCGAAGCGCTCGCGGGCCAGCGCCTGACCGGTGCGCGTGGTGGTGGAGACGGCGACAAAGTATTCGGGCAGCGCGGCGTCCAGCGTCTTGACCAGCCGGGTCACCGCCAGCACCTCACCCACCGAGACGGCGTGAACCCAGATCAGGGGCCGGTCAGCTCCGAAGCCGCGCGGACGCCGGCCTTTGAACTGCCCGCCCCGGCCTATTCTCACCCACCCCAGCCGCTCCAGCAGCCCCTCGCGATACTTCCGCGTGGTGGCCATCCGCCACAGCCACCACGGCGCGCCGGCCACCAGGACCGCCAGCAACGCCAGATTGTAAAAAGACAGAAGCATCCGTAACGGAAACTCCCTTCCCCCGGTCTAACCCTCAAATGATACATTCATGCACGATGAGGGTCTCTTGGGCGTTTCCGTTGCTTGGGCTTTGGCTGGCGCTGCCGGCCGCGGCCAGCGACCACACTCCGCCTCCCGTGCAGCCGGCCACCACCTTTGCCGCGGTCGAGGTGCATGACGGCGAAAAAGTGGCCATCGCCGCCGAACCTTACGACACGCGCGAGAAGCAAGCCATCTTTCGCGTCAACTACCTGAGCCACGGCGTGATGCCGGTGCGCCTGATCGTGACCAACAACGGCGACCGGCCCATCTCGCTGCGCGACGCGCGCATTCTCTTCCTCACCGCCGCGGGCGACAGGATTGAAGCCGCAGAGCCCGAGGACGTGGAGCGGCTGATGAGCAGCAAGGATCGAGAGGGCTCGAAGATCCCCATGCCCAGCCCCATCCCCAAGATCAAGCTGAAGCCCAAGGCCAGCGACAGCGCGGTGGAGCAGGACTTCGACACCTTCGAGTACGGAGCCCTGGTCGTCGAGCCGCACACCACGCGCGCGGGATTCCTCTTCTACGACGTCTCCGGGCTCGATCACCCGCTGCGGGGCGGCAAGCTGCACCTGCACAAGCTGCGCGACGCCGACGGCAACGAGCTCTTCTACTTCGAGATCCCCTTCGACAAGTACCTCAAATCCAAGTCCAGCCAGATGAACTAGACGTTTCGACTGCCGCTGCCAGTCGAGGGGCTGCATCTCGTCGCGATATTGCATGTGATATGATTGTCCTATGCGAGCGGTGTTTGACACATCCATCCTCGTGGCTGCAGTTCGAAGCGCCAAGGGTGCGTCGCGTGAGCTTCTCAGGATGGTTTTGGATGGAGAGCTGAGGCCGCTCGTGTCGGTTCCGCTGGTGCTGGAATACGAGGCAGTTTTAACCCGGCCCGAACATTTTGCCGGCTCCGGCGGCGCGGAAGCGAATCTCGAGATTGTAAGGGCGTTTTGCCGCATGGGTGAGCCTGTGCATGTTTCTCACCGGTTGCGGCCGCAACTGGTGGACCCGGATGACGAGTTCGTTCTCGAAGCTGCGTACCATGGGAAGGCCGAAATGATCGTCACCCTGAACACGCGAATTTTCTGCTAGCTGCAAGGCGGTTTGGCATTGCGGCATTGGGGCCAGGCGAAGCCCTGGAGAGGATTAGACACCAATGAAGACGAGTAACTTTGCGTTGCGGCTCCAGCCTACGCTCCTTGAGGAGGCCAGAGAATTGGCCAGGTCGGAGGGGGTTGCACTCAATCAGCTCATCAATGTGGCCGTGGCTGAGAAGCTTGCCGTCGCGCGCACGGCGGAGTTCTTTAAGCGGTATACGCGAGATGCCGATGTTGCCCGCGCGAGAGAGATTCTGGCCAGAGCCGGCTCTGACAACCCTCCGATGCCCGGCGACGAGTTGCCGCAATCGCAATCCCTGGTTCAGCGCAGGGCCAAGCGGGCGGATGTGCAGGCTGCTCTTGAAATTCTGCGCAGGCCCAGAAAAGGCGAGCCGCCCCGCGAGGGCGATGAACTGCCGGAGTCTTGGAAGCGCCGCGCCGGCGGGCAGGAGCCGCAAGCCGCGCCGCCTACTCGTAGTAAGTAGCCGTGGTCGTATCCGTCTCCCAGATGGTGCAGTCCTTCACGCGCACCCGCCCCTGGGTCACCGAGGCCAGTTGCTCTTTGGTCTGCTCGTAGAAGTATTTGGCCAGGTTCTCGGCCGAGGGATTTACGACCGTGAAGGGCTCCAGATCGTTGAGCATGCGGTGGTCGATGCGCTCGACGACCGGCCGCAGCACCTGCTTGAGCAGCTTGAAGTCGAGCAGCAGGCCGGCCTCGTCCAGCGCCGCCCCGGCCAGGGTGACGCGGACCTTGTAGTTGTGCCCGTGCGGGTGCTCGCACTTGCCCTTGTAGTTGCGAAGATAGTGGCCGGAGGAGAAACCGGCCTCGACGGTGACTTCAAACATCGGCTGCTCGATTCCTGCGCGGGGAAGAGTCCCTGATTCGATTCTACGGCCTTCCGCTTTCCGGCGTGGTTATAGGCGAAAGCGCGCTGAGTTCGTTTCCCGGCGGCGAGCCACGTACACGAAGCGATCTTCAAGGCGTCCGGCCGCTAATGGAAAGCGACAAAGGCGTGATCGACGAGCCGGGGCACGTTGGCGCTGATGTCCAATTCGGCGGCCAAATCCACATCCATTCCGAAGCCACGCTCGATCAGTTCCTTGCCCGATCCGGAAAGACGAAGTGTCTGTAAGAGATTCTCGCGGAAACGATCGAACACGGCTTCCGCGGCGGCGGACTCCACCGAACGCCTGCCTGAAAGAGCTGCGATGACCGCGCCGGCACCGATCCAATCTTCCAGGCACGGGCGGAGTTCGCCGCCGGGCCATCGTTCGCCGGCGGCAATGATTCCTATCGTGGTACCAAAACGAGCGGCAACTTGGGCGACAGCCGTCGCGTTGCGCAGACACGCGGCAAATACGGCAGGATGATCCAATGAAAACGCCAGCGCAGCCCCGTTTGGGGAAGGTAGCACAAGGCGATGACCATCGGGCAGGCCGGCCAATGAGACGGGTGACAGGGAGAAGCCTTCGCCGCGGTGGGCTAAAGCGAGCTCCGCATGGACGGATGCGGCATAAGCGGCGGCCGATTCTCCCTTGAGCGGATAAGGAAAGATCATGCCGCCCCGCGCAGTTGCGATATCGATGGAAGTTGTGAAGGACAGAATATCGACAAGCACAATCACATCGGAGATCGGCCCGATGGCCTTCAGCCCCTGAAGGCCCCACTCACAACGAACTTCATATTCGGCCTGGCTGAAGGTCACACTAATCAGGATAGCGGAACTCGTCTGCTTGCCGTGATGGAACCCCGCTCGCGGCTTGCAGGTGAAGCGCCACCGATCAGCGCCGGCGCTTTCCACCCCGCGGACGAGTACCTGTCCACCACCCCATCAAGCAAACACCGCTTGCCGGGGACCCCGGTCATCCGAGGGGACCCCGGCGCCTGCGCCGCGCCGCCTTCCGGGCCTCTTCGCCGCGCCGGTCCACCTGCTCGAAGAGCTGGGTCAGCACGCCCACAAGCGCCGACCCCAGCCCAAACAGCAGCAGAAACATGGCTACCGTCCGCCACAGCGACGCGTTGGCCGGCAAACCAGGCTGCAAGCTCGAAGGCGCCAGCGCCAGTCCCGCCGAAACCAGCGCGAAAAAGATCAGCGTTCCGGCCAGAATGTAGAAGCTGCGCGACATAACTCCCGGAAAGCGGAGAGAATTCCCCGCGTCTGCTGCGATTCTAAAGCCGCAAGCCTGGACCGGCGACCACGCTGTCCGCCCATGCGCCGCGGCATCTACACTATGCATCATGGAAGTTCTCTACGGCGTGCATCCGGTGGAGGAGGCGCTGAAGGCCGGCAAGCGCCGCTTCGACCACGTGCTGGTGGCCCGCGAGCGCGACGATGCCCGGCTGGAGCGCCTTGTGGCCGCGTGCCGCGAGGCAGGCGTGCAGGTTCGCCAGGAGCCCAGGGAGCAGCTGACGCTCCTGGCCCAGACCGCCGCGCATCAGGGCGTGGTGGCCATGGTCCATCCGCTGGAGTTTCTTTCGATCGAAGACCTGTTTGCGCCGGACCCGGCCAGCGCAGCGACCGGCGCGGCCCGTCTGCTGCTGGCTTTGGATGGCATCGAGGATCCGCAGAATCTGGGCGCGCTGTTGCGCGTGGCCGACGGCGCCGGCGTTGACGGCGTGGTGCTGACGGAGCGCCGGTCGGCCCCGTTGAGCCCCGCGGCCGTAAAGGCCAGCGCGGGCGCGGCCGAGCACCTGCGCATCGCCCGCGTGGTCAACCTGGTGCGGGCTCTCGAGGAACTTAAACGCCGGAATCTTTGGATCGTCGGACTCGATGAGCGCGGCCAGACCGATTACGACCAGTTCGACCTGACCTGCGACTGCGTAATTGTGCTGGGACGCGAGGGCGCGGGCCTCCACGATCTTGTCCGCCGCACCTGCGATCACCTGCTGCGCATTCCCATGGCCGGCGGCGTCAGCTCGCTCAACGTTTCTGCGGCCGGAGCGGTGGTGCTTTATGAGGCCTTCCGCCAGCGCCGCAACGCCGCCCGCACGGCAGCGGCCGCTGCTCTCTCCAAGGCCGCGGCCGCGTCCAAACCAAGGAAACAGAAAGGCTTGGGCTCATGAAGTTCTCAGTTCGCGGGATGGCGGCGGCGGCTTTTCTTTGCATCGCGATCTCCCCCGGGGCGGCGCAGACAGCGGCTCCTTCGCCGCCGGCCCAGCAGCCCCCGGCCCAGGCAGCCCCGCCCGATGTGCAGGTCAACCGCCAGGTCATCTTCTCCCGCTCCATCGACGAGAACGGCCAGACGACAAGCGAATCCGTCCCGACCCCTGCCAAGCCAGCTATCCAGATCGCCGCCGAGCCTTCCGCCGTAGACGCCGAACGGCAGGCTGTCACCTTCACCGCTCTCGATCTCGACGTGCGCCTGCGCACCGCCGAGCAGCACATCGCCGTCCGCGCGCTCCTCACCGTGCGCAACGACGGCAAGACGCCGCTCACGCGCATCCCGCTGCAAATCTCCTCCTCGCTCGACTGGGAACGGGTTCGCGTCGACGGCAAAGACGCGGCGATCTCCGTGGCTACGCTCAACTCCGACGCCGACCGCACCGGGCAGTTGCACGAGGCGGCAATTCCCCTGGCCCAGCCCCTCGCGCCCGGCGCCAGCCTCCCGATCGACGTTACCTACTCCGGCGTCATCGCGCCCTCCGCCCAGCGCTTGCTGGCCATCGGGACCCCCGAAGAGCTGGCGCTGGCTTCGGACTGGGACCAGATCGGCGTCTCCTTCACCGGCCTGCGCGGCTTCGGCAACGTGGTCTGGTACCCGGTCTCTAGCGTGCCCGTCATCCTGGGCGACGGGGCGCGGCTCTTCGACGAGATCGGCCGGCATAAGCTGCGATTGGCCGGCGCGCAATTCCGGCTTCGCCTCACGGTTGAGTATCCCCATGACCAGGCGCCCACCGTGGCCCTTATCAACGGCCATCCTGCCCCGCTCGCCGTCACCGAACCCGCCGCTGCTTCGGATGAAGCTCAGGAGGTGGCCAGCGTGGCCACGGCCAGCCTCGACAGCGCAATCCTCGGGTTCGAGGCTCCCAGCCTCTTCGTCGCCATCCGCGCCCCCCACCCCGGCGCGAACCTCACCGCCTGGACTGTACCCGAGGACGACGCCTTCGCGCAGTCCTGGACCGCCGCGGAGGCCAAGGTCACTCCGTTTTTGCAGGGCTGGCTCGGCCAGCGTCCCCGCTCCCAGCTCACCCTCCTCGACCTGCCCGGCCCGCAGGACGCGCCCTTCGAGGCCGGCGCGCTGCTGGCCGCGCCCCTCCGTCCGGCCAATGCCGAGGACACCCCGGACCGCCTCGACGGCATCTTGGTCCATGCGCTCACCCACGCCTGGATCGCGTTGCCGCCAGCTTCGCCCCAACCGCCAAATCAGCCGCCGCCCGCATGGCTTCACGAGGGTGTGGCCGGCTTCATGGGCACTCTGTGGGTTGAAAAACAGCACGGCCGCGACCGGGCCCTGGGCACGCTTGAGGCCTCGCGCGCCGCTCTGGCCCTGGCCGAGCCGGAAAGTCCCGGCCAGAGCCCCGGCCAGCCGCTCGCCGCCGCCATCTCGCCCGTCTATTACCGCACCAAAGCCGCCTATGTGCTCTGGATGCTGCGCGATCTGGTAGGCGATTCCACGCTCTCCGCCGCCCTTCGCGCATACAATCCGGCGCAGGATTCAGCGGGAGACAGCCCGGCGACCGGGAAACTCCATCCCGACCCCGGCCCGTGTCAGGGCACGACTTTACAGGATGCGGGAATACTCCATTCGGAGGGAGGCGGGGGTTTCAACCCCCGCATAAAGTCAACAGAATCAACGCGGGCTTTAGCCCCGGAGGGAAATTCGTCCGCTGGTCCCCCGGCCTCCGCGCCCTGCGCCGCCCGCAGCGCCTTCGAGCGTCTCCTCGAAGGTGCCGGTGCGCGCCGCGATCTGTCATGGTTCTTCGCCGATTGGATCGATGCCGACAAGGGCCTGCCCGACCTGACCATCGAGGGCGTCTTTCCCAGCGCCGCCTCGGGGGGCAACTGGCTGGTCGCCGTCAATGTGGCCAATAGCGGCTACGCCGCGGCCGAGGTTCCCGTCACCGTGCGCTCCGCCTCTGCCTCGGTCACCCAGCGGCTGCTGGTTCCCGCCCGCGGCAAGGCCGTCCAGCGAATCCTCATCCAGGGCCAGCCAACTGATGTCCAGGTCAACGACGGCACGGTTCCCGAAACCCAGGCCAGCGTGCATGTGACCAAGCTGAACGGACCGGCGGACAGTGTGTCCTCGTCGAGCCAGGCCAGCACGCCGCAGCCCTGAGTTGGGTTGCATGCCTTTTCTGTGTCGGCTGGGCAGATGAAGCCGTCATCGCTTTCCGTGCGGCATCTTGACCTTCAATTCCCGCATAACATCATCGAAGCGCCCCGACTCCAGAAGGTTCTGGAAGATAACGTATGGGTCGCTTGCATCGCCCTCTTTGCGCAGGGTCTGCGCGATGAAGAGGATGCAGATGCGCCGCGTCTGAGAGGAGGCGATCCAGCAGATTCTCAGCCGGCCCTTGCGCAGCCTGAAGATGTTCGAGAGCTTCCCGCGCAGAGCGTACCGCTTGTTGAGCGGGTCGTTGGGGATGATCGTCTTGACCGCCTCCTTCACCATGTTGAAGGTCGTCGAATGGGCGCTTTCGCGGTGGCCGGCGGCTTCGGCCGCCTTCGCCTTCCGGTACAGTTCTACGTAAACGGCTTCGGCTGAAGCCGTCATCTCAACCGCGTAAGGCAGGGGGGAGGGCCGCTCCTCTTTCGCTCGAACGGCGTCCTTCGCTCCCCTTGGCGGCATCGGCTACTCCTTCTCCAGATCCGCTTCAATCTCCGTCAGCGTCCGAACCCGCCCAGCGCGAATATCCTCGAATGCCGCAAGCAGTCCGTTCCGCTCCGTGTCGTCTGAGAGCATCTCAACCATGCTTAGCAAGGAGTTGAACTCCGCCCGCATCTCCTGGTATCGCTTGTATGAGAAGAGCACCGAAAGCGGCGTATCGTTTTCCTGAATCACAAACGTGTCGTCCGTCTGCTCCCGAAGTCTGGCAGCATTCAGATCGCGCAGCTTGCTCACTCCCACATATCGAATCTGAGGATCGATCTCCGGGAAGGCGTATGTTGCCATGGTTGTTCTCCTTCTCCAAGCATACACCTAATCGAAGTGTTCCAGGCAATCTTCCGACAGAATACCGCAAGTCTGTTGCTATTAATATACATATTACCCTGTCAGTTTATTGACTGATTACTGTCAACAATGGTCAAGCCTTCCACAGCGGGTCCAGAATCCTCGAATACGCTACTCCTTCTTCTCCGCGTTCCGCGCCCGCACCTTGAACCAGATGGGCGTTCCTTTGAAGCCGAAGGCCTCGCGAATCTGGTTTTCGAGGAAGCGCTCGAAGCTGAAGTGCAGCTTGATGTCGCGGTCGGTGAAGAGCACAAAGGTGGGCGGCGCGACGGCGGCCTGGGTCATATAGAAGATGCGCACCCGCTTGCCCATCGGCACCGGCGCGCGCTGGAAGTCGATACGCTCCAGGAAACGGTTCATCTGCCCGGTGGAGATGCGCTTGCGGCGCTCGGCGGCCACGGCCTTTACCTCGCGCAGCAGCCGGTCCATTCCTTTGCCTTCGGGGCCCGTCCCTTCAAGCGCGGAGAGAAAGATCACCGGCGCGTAGCTCAGGTACTTGAGCACCGTTCGCAATTGCTTCTCGAAGATCTCGCGATCGGCAGGCGGCTTGCCATCCGCCCGGCCCGTGGTCACCGCATCCCACTTGTTCACCACCAGGATGACGCTGCGGCCGCTCTCGTGGGCATAGCCGCCGATGGTGGCGTCGGCCGCCGTCACGCCATCGGTCGCGTCAAGCACCAGCAGGGCCACATCCGCGGCCTCCAGGTGGCGGCGCGCCATCACCACGCTCATCTTCTCGGCCATCAGGTGGGTCTTGCCCTTGCGCCGGATGCCGGCCGTATCCACAAAGCGGAACCGGCTGCCCTCGAACTCGACCACCTCGTCCACCGCATCGCGCGTGGTGCCGGGGAGGGGCGAAACGATGGCTCGCGAGGTGCCCGTCAGCGCATTCAGCAGCGTGGACTTGCCCACGTTGGGCCGCCCGATGATGGCCACCGAGGTCTCGTGCTGCTCGAACTCGCCGTGGGTGCGATTGAGGGACTGCGCGTCCGGCGGTTCCTCTCTGCCAAAGTCCTCGGCCTTTTGAGCGGCCTGGGCCTCATCCTCTGGCGGCTCAGCCTCGGGCAGCGCCGGAATCGCATCGGAGATAGCATCGAGCAGGTCGCCGATGCCCAGGCCGTGCTCGCTGCTGATAGCGAAGACGTTGCGCAGGCCGAGTTGGCGGAAGTTCTCCGCGGCCAGGGCCATGGCTTCGCCCTCGACCTTGTTGACGGCCAGAAAGACGGGCTTGCCGCCGCGAATCAGCAGCCGCGCCAGATGGTAGTCGGGACTGGCCAGCTCGGTGCGCGCGTCCACCACCAGCACCAGCGCATCGGCCTCCGCGAGAGCCACCTTGGCCTGCGCGTAGATCTCGGTGGGGATCAGCTCGGGGTCGTCGGGGACGATGCCGCCGGTGTCGACCAGGCGAAACTGCCGGCCGGCCCACTCATACTCGCCGTAGATGCGGTCGCGGGTGATGCCGGGCTCATCGCCGACGATCGAGCGGCGGCTGCGGGTCAGCCGGTTGAAAAGCGTGGACTTGCCCACGTTGGGCCGGCCCACAATGGCCACCAGCGGCAGTCCGCCCCGCGGACCAAAACCTGTCCGCGGGGACTGCGGGGGCAGTCCACCCGCGCCGGGACTGCCGGGCGCTGCCGATCTGCGATACTTTCCCAAAACTTGTCTCCAATCGAGGTTCGGGCGAAAAAGGAACTATCCCCACTCATTCCATAGTCGCTTCACGCGGTGCGTCTTGTCGCTACATCTCCGCTGCAAAGATACAAAACCTCGGACTGGCAGGGAACAATCCGGCTCTCGGGATTCTCGATCTCTATGTGGTTATCGAGCAGGTGGTCCATTCTTCGGCTGCGCAGGCGGATCGATCGCCACGATCCTTGCCGCCGGCGTCTTGCCGCGCATGACAATGACCTCTTTGCCCGCCTCGGCCTCTCTCAGTAACCGTGACAAGTGGGCTCTTGCCTGATAGGTGGTATAAGCCACGGATCCAGTTTGCTTAGTCCGCCGAGCGAAGTCAACCGGGCCGGGAAGCCGCCCGGCGGCCTCAGCATAAGTTCTTTCTCATCTGTCCGGTACAACTTAGGCAAGCCGATTGCCGTGTGGTCGTCAAGGAGCTGACGATGCACATCCAGCGCAGCCAAATGAATCCCAATTTGGGCAATCCCTATTCTGCAGCCGCGGAGAAAGCCCTCGCCGCGCAACGAGCCGCCGCTGTTCGCAAGAAACTGATGAAGAGCACAAGGGAGATTGAAGGCGCATCGACTCCCGAAGAGGCGTTCATGATCGGCCGATGGACGGACTCGCACGGAACTCATCCCGAAACGATACTTAGCCTTGCTCCGGCGCCGCGGGCAAAGAACTCGGGCATTGGATGAGGCGCGAACGCCGGGTTCGATGCCGGAACCATGATGGCGCAGCCGGTAGGCCGGCGCGCAGAGTCTCAACCTGTTCGCGAAGATAGGCTGCGCTGCCTGCCGATGCGCTCTAGTAGGCGGGCGGGAGAGTGGGGTCGCGGAAGACGGAGTTGGTGCGGCGAATGTCGCCGACGGAGCCGAAGTTGGCCAGCGTGAAGCTGTAGAGGTACTGGGTCTCGTCGCGGACCGAGCCAAGCTGGAAGCGGCGGTAACCGAAGGTGAGGCCGCAGCAGTTCCAGTTGTAGGTCGCCTGCGCTCCGCCGTATTGCAACTGGCCGAGGACAAAGTCGTATCCGGCGTTGGCGGCAAAGTTGAAACCGGCGCCGCTGGGCTTTCCGATGGACAGGAAGGGCTGGATCTGCTGGCTCTGGATGATGGAGGCGGCGCTGCCGTTTTCGTCCACGGCGTTGAGCAGGGCGTGGCCCACCCCGGCGGTGGTGCGGCCCCAATTGTAGCCGGCAAAGACGTTGTCCGCGTCCATCCGTCCGCTTTTGGAGTCGTAGTCCATATCCCACTCGACGCGCAGGTTGTCGATAGCCTCGAAGCGCACGCGCGAGGTGACGGGCGAGAGATTGCGCGGAGAGGTGAGGAAGGCGATGCCGGTCAGGTCGAGCGTGGAATCGAAGACGTTGCGCCGGTCGGGAATGAGCGCGCCGCCGAAGTTGGGGTCGATGAAGAACTTCTGGGCGATCTGCCAACTGGCCCACTCGCGCGGCTTTTGCGGGCAGTCGCCGGAAGGCAGCACATCCTCGGGGGCGCAGCGCGGCGGGACGATGGGGCGCAGGTAGAAGCGCTGGGTAAGCGAATAGCCCACTTCGTTGGTGTTGGTGGCGATGTCCGTGGTGTCGACCAGAAGCACGTCTTGGGCCTGGGAGCCGATGCCGCCGACATACCGGTAGGTCAGTTCCGGCTCGATGACGTGGCGCAGCTCCCGGTTCCATCCGGTGAGGACAAAGTCGCGCTCCAAGGCTGGCGGACGGATGTCCACGGAGGCCTCGACGTCGGCGCGGTTGAGCGCGTCGTGGCTGATGGAAGGAGTGCCGCCGCGCGCGCCGGTGAGGTCGGGAATCTGGCTGATGGAATAGAAGGTGTCGCGCAGCGCGGCCTCGGGAACGACGCTCCAGCCGCCGGCCGCGAGCGGAATCGAGAGGTGCGGGTAGAAGTCCACGCGGCCCACGTTGCGGGCGTGGAAGTGGGGCTCCGAGCGGTTCAGGTAGCTGAGCGACGATCCAAGTCCTCCGTAGAGCGGCGAGGCGAACAGCGGCCGGTCGAGCACATCGTAGCGCAGGCTGGGCAGGTGGAGGATTCTGGCCTCGTCGCCGTTCGTGGAACTGGCAAAGGTCTGGAAGCGGTCCAGCGCGACGGAGGGGATGAGGCCATTGTGCTCGTGGGTGAGCGAGAGGTCGCTGGCCACCTCGGAGCTGACAGCCTGCGAGTAGTTGTCGTTGAAGACCAGGCGGTAGAGGTAGCTGGAGAGATACTCGACGATGCCGGCGACGCGGGTATTGGGAGTGAGGTCTTTGCGGCCCAGGGCGACCACATCCACGCCGCCCTGGTTGACGAGTTCGTAGCCCACCGGGCCAGGGAGCAGATCGGCTGGGCGCGCGCCGCCGGCAGCGCGCGCGGCGGAGGTGGGGATGGTCGCGCCCACCTCCTCTTCCACGCCCCGATCGAGCAGGGCATTCCAGCGCACGATCAGATGGTCGATGCCGGGACCCTTGTAGCGGAAGTCGCCGTTGGGCGCCCAGCCGCGCTTCGAGTAGTACTCGGAGCCGACGACCATGTCCATGCTGCGGCTGATGGCCCAGTAAACCTGTTCGCCCACGATGAACCCCTTGATAGACGAGTTGCTCAGAACCGGGGTCAGCAACCCGCTCTCGCGACCGGTCTCGTCCACCGGATGGCGAAGGTAGGGCAGATAAAAAAGCGGCACGCCGAGGAATTCGAAGAAGGCGTTGGACGTGGAGGCCTTGCCGTTGGCGAGGTTGATGGCGCGGGAGATCAAACGCCAATCCGGGTGCGGCAGGTGGCAATTGGTCATGGAGCCGTCCACGATCCGGTAGTTGCCCTCGCCGTTCTGGAGCAGAACCCGGCCGGAAAAGAGGAACGGGTTGGCTGTGGAGTAGATCACGGTGCGGCCGGCGGTGCGCAGGCCTTGGGAGCCGCTGACGTTGTAAAAGCGGGCGGTGTGCATGTTGAGGCGCATCTCGCCGCGAGAGGCATTGATCAGCACATCGTTGGGTCCGCCGGCAAGCTGCAGGTGGCCTTCGGCCTCCAGCTCCGATGTGGACTGGTTGTAGACCACCTTGTCGGCGCGTAGAACGTAGTCGCGGTAGTGGAAGACCACATCGCCGGTGAGGGTGAGGACATCGCCCACCCAGTGCTGGTGGCTGGCGTCCCATTGGGCGGGCACGCCGGTCGAGGACGCCGGCTCAGGCTGGGCGATGGGCAGAAGCTCCTGGCCGGGATCGTTGGGAAAGGCCGCGTTTGAGCTGTCTGGAGTTGCGCCGTCCGCAGCCGGGCTGCCGGCGCGGGATGCGCCGGTTCCGACGGCGCTTTGCGGAGCGGCGGGTAACGCATTGGCCGGCGTCTGCCCTCGAAGTTCAAGGTGACAGAGGGCCAGCAGCGCGATAAATGCCAAGTTGCGAGGACGCATCCCGGGACCAAGACAGGTGCAAGGCTCAGGATAGCAAAAGCGGGTCGCCACAGAACCGCAGGCGCCGGAGGCGGGCGAAGATCGAATCGTTTCTGCCCGCGCCGCTCTCACCATCCGCGCCTGTGTACCTTCGCGATACCTCCCTCGTCTTTTTCACTGCATAGCGAACAATCGCCCGGCTACGATGAGCTTGCGGACCGGAAGAGCGGCGCAATTCCCGCAAGCGGGAGTGCGCGCAGGCAGGCCCGGGAGCCGCTTCAGAAGGGACACTGGAACCTTGAGCACATCCGCAGTTCTTGCCGATCTCTCACCCTCGTGGAAACAGGAAGTGAACCGGCGCGTTGCCGCGCACCGTGGCCGCGCTGGCTGTTCGGCTGCGGCGGCGAAGGCGCGGCTGGAGCCAAATCCAGGCGTGAGCAGCCGAGCCGCGGAGGCCGCCGCGCGAGTTGCCGCCCGCTTTGCCAAGGCTCCCAGCTACAGCGAGACGCTGGCCTACGAGGCCCGCGCAGCCGTTCGCGCCGCCGAGGCTGCCTCACGGGCCGCGCTGGAGGCGCAGGCTGCCGCGGAATCCCTCCTGGCGGGACTGGAAGCCGCGACCGCTGCGGAGCGGCCATGGGAGCCCGAGGCTCCTCAAAGCGAGGCTTCAGAACGGATTCTTGAACCGGTGCGGGAGGCAGCGGTCGAGCCCGCCCGGCCTGCCGCGGAAAATGCGGGCCAAGCGGCTGAGCAGCAATCGTTTGGAATCCTCTGGGACGCGGACTTGCCGGCGCGCGCAGTCTCCCCGGAGGCTCTGCGCGCGACTCACGAGCCGGGCGTCCTTGAGAGATCCGTTGAGGAGTGGCGGCAACCGGCCGAGCTGGCGCGGGATGGGGAGGATTCTTATCCGGGGAGCGAGGCCATCGAGTTCGTGGAACCCGCGCAGCCGATTCCCGCCAAGCTGATCGAGTTTCCTCGCCAGTTTGTCGCCACGCGCAAGGTTCGTCCGCGGCTGGCCGAAGGGCCGCATGCGCGGGTGGGCAATGCCGTGGGGCAGTTGAGCATCTTCGAGGTGGACCCGGCAAGCATCTCGACGCAACCGGCGGCTGTGGCCGGGGCGGCTGCGCCCGCGTGGCCGGGGCCGGACTGGTCGAGCATTCGACTGGACGAGCAATCCCCGGACAAGCTGGAAGCCGAGGCTGCCCCGCAACCGGCGGCCGCGGCTCTTGAACTGGCCCCGGCGGGCCGGCGGCTGATGGCGGCCGTAGTGGATGGCTCGCTGATGATGGGCGTCTTCCTGGCGCTGGCCGTGGCCGCCATGGAGAAGGCGAAGGCGCTGCCCAACCTTCACCAGGCCGAGCTGGGCGCGGCCGTGGCGCTCGCGGTCCTGGCCGCGATGTACCATGTGTTCTTCGTTCTGCTGGCCGCAAAGACGCCGGGCATGAAGTGGGCGCGCATCTCGCTGAGTACGTTCGCCGGCCAGAGGCTTACGCTCGATCAAAGGTGCGGGCGGCTGGGGGCGCTGGTTCTGTCTCTGCTGCCGGTGGGGCTGGGTGTGGCCTGGGCCATCTTCGACGACGACCACCTGAGCTGGCACGACCGGCTGTCGGGAACCTATCCGCGGAAGGGATAAAGAGCAGGCAATAGGGAGTAGGCAATAGGGAGTAGGGAGTAGGCAATAGGGAGTAGGGAGTAGAAGTCAATGACCATTCCGGAATGAGCTGAATGCCGATGGGGAGATTTGCCGCGGGCAGACTCGGAGGGAGTCTGCCCGCGCTTTTCATGAGGCTACTTGGGCAGCGGCATGGAGCCGGTGACGGTGAAGCTGGCTTCGGATTTGGCTTCGGTGTCCTGCGGCTGGGCGCCCGCCAGCGTGAGCGTGTATTTGCCTTCGAGAATCGCCCGATTGCCCTGGCCGTCGACGCTCGAAAGCGCGCGGGGATCGAGGATGATGGAAACATCCCGGCTTTGACCGGCGGGAATGCCGATGCGCTGGAAACCGGCCAGGGAGTGGATGGGGCCGTCGGGCTGCGGGGTCTTGAGATAGGCTTCGACAACTTCGTCGCCGTTGACGGCGCCGGCGTTGGTGACGGTGACGGTGGCGGTGAGCGGATCGCCGGCCTTGAGCGCGGCCGTCGTTGGATCGATAGAGAGCTTGACGGGGCCGTACTTGAAGGTGGTGTAGCTGAGACCGTAACCGAAGCCCCAGAGCGGTTTGCCCTGGAAATAGCGATAAGTCCGGCCTTTTGCGCCCGATTTGAAGGCGTAATCGGTGAAGTCCGGCAGGCCGTCGAGCGAGGCGTAGAAGGTGACGGGCAGGCGGCCGGCGGGGTTCACGAGGCCAGCCAGGGTGCGGGCGATGGCCTCTCCGCCGGCAGCGCCCGGATACCAGGCTTCGAGGATGGCGTCGGCGTGCTGGCTGGCCCAGTTGAGGGCCACGGCGCTGCCGCTCTGCAAGACGACGACGAGCGGCTTGCCGGTGGCGGCCAGGGCCTCAAGCAGCTTCTGCTGCGGCGCGGGCAGGTCGATGCTGGTGCGGTCGCCGCCGTTGAAGCCGTCGATCTTGATGCTCATCTCTTCGCCTTCAAGCTGCGGCGAGAGGCCGACGAAGGCGACTACGAGATCCGACTCCTTGGCGCGGGCCACGGCTTCGTCGAGCTGAACCTGGGCGGGAGCTTCCCACTTGAGCGTGAGGCCGCCGCCGGCCTCGTCGCCCCAGTGCGAGTACTCCAGGCGGAAGTCGTGGGGCTTGGTATCGGTGAAGTCGACCGGGATGGTGGGCACCTTGGCCGAGTGCATAATGGGCGGAGCGGTGGGCGATGCGCCGGGCGCGGCCTTGAAGCTGCCCTGGATGGTGAACTCATCTCCCTGGCGCAGGCTGCCCTCGGAGAGCACCTTGCCGTCGAGGATGAAGCGGTAGGATTCGCCGGGCGACCAGGGGAAGCTGTCGCCGGATTCGAGCGTGAAGACGTAATGGCCGGGCGCGGGAACGGCGAGCGAGCCGGTCCAGCGGACGGAGTAGTTGTGCGTTTCGATGGTGGGCGCGGGCCGGGCGCTCTCCCAGTCGGTCTGCACGGCGGGCTGGGTGAGGGTGGCTACCGGGCGGCCGGTCCAGTCGGGCGTGGCGAAGAACTCGGTCTTGAGGCCCTGATTGAGGCCGAAGGCGGTGCGCGGCACGGGCACGCCCACGCCGGCGGCCAGAGTGGAGCCCTGGGCGTAGAGGATGGGAGAACTGCGAAACTGGTTGACCATGCCGTCGAGCGGCGTGACGGGATTCACGGGCGTGCCCACGTAGTTTCCCAGGATGGAAGGCAGCAGGTCGGCGGTGGGGCCGACGACGGCGATGTGGCCGGGGGCGGACTTGAGCGGCAGAACGCCGGAGTTCTTGAGCAGGACGATGCTCTCTTCGGCGGCTTTGAGAGAGGATTGACGGTTCTGAATGGAGCCGGCGACGGAGATGGGGATTCTATCCAGTGGGTTGGAGCCCTGGGGATCGAAGAGGCCGAGCTGGAAGCGGGCGGTGTAGAGGCGCTCGGCGGCCTGCGTGACCAGGTCTTCAGAGACCAGCTTCTGCCGAACCGCGTCGGCCAGGGTATTGAAGCCGGGCGTCCAGATGCTGCACGAGAGGTCGGCTCCGGCTTCGAGGGCGAGCGCGGCAGAGTGGGTTATATCCGGCGTCTTCTTGTGGCCCTGGTTCACGTCCACGATGGCGCCGCAGTCGGAGACGACGAAGCCCTTGAAGCCCCAGGCGTCGCGGAGGTGATCCTTGAGGAGCATCTTGCTGGTGCAGGCCGGCCATCCGTCGATGGAGTTATAGGCGCACATGACCGACTGCGCGTGGCCCTCGGTGACAGTGGCGCGGAAGGCGGGCAGATAGGTCTCTTCGAGGTCGCGCGGGCTGGGGTCGACGTTGAAGCCGTGGCGCAGAGGCTCGGGTCCGCTGTGCACGGCAAAGTGCTTGCTGGTGGCCACGGCGCGCAGGTGGTTGAGGTCCTCGCCCTGCACGCCGGTGACGAAGGCGACGCCCAGTTTGGAGGTGAGAAACGGGTCTTCGCCGTAGGTCTCCTGGCCGCGGCCCCAGCGGGGATCGCGGAAGATATTGATGTTGGGCGACCAGAACGTCAGGCCGTAGAAGATGCGGTGGTTGCCCTCGCGCTGGGCCTGGTTGTACTTGGCGCGGGCCTCGGCGGAGATGACGTTGCCCATGGCGCGCACCATGATGGGATCCCAGGTGGCGGCCATGCCGATGGCTTGCGGAAAGACGGTCGAGTAGCCGGCTCGGGCCACGCCGTGCAGGGCTTCGTTCCAGGTCTGATAGTCGGGAATGCCGAGGCGCGGAATGGAAACGGCCCAGTCTTCAAGCTGCGAGGCCTTTTCATCCAGGGTCATGCGGCCCACCAGGTCGTGGGCACGCTCCGCCGGCGAGAGTTTCGCATTGAGATAGGCGGGCTGTTGGGAGTGGGCGGCGGAGGCAGAGACGGCGAAGACGAGAGCAAGAAAAAGCCAGCGGCGAAGCGGCATAAGCGAGTTCCTCTCCTGGCTGCGGTCGAGGGGGTGCGCAGCCGCAGCGATCACCAACGACTCTACGGCAATCGGGCGGACGCCGTAAACTCCCCATCATCTTGAGCAGCTCGACCCGCCGCGGCGAGTTGCCTCCGGAGACGAACAGGCCGGTAACCCTGCAAATGCCCCGTGCCCCATCCTTTCGCCTTTTTTCTGGCGAAAGGGTGGGAAACCTCCAACCTCACTCCGCCCCGTTCATCAGGAGCAAAGGTCACCGTAGCGGCCTCCAGGCCTAATCAATTCGGGCTGGATAGGCGATGCCTCGCGCGAGGCGGCGGGAACCGCCTGCCGGCCGGCCGCGTATCCTGAATGCGAGAACGGAGCAAGGAGAGGCAGCCATGAGCAGCGCCCAGTTTCCCAATCCGCAAGCCGTCTTCCAAATGCAATATGAGTTGGAGCGCCGCGACGAGGTCGTGGGCATTCTGCTGGCGCTGTTTCTGGGCGGCTTCGGCGCTCACCACTTTTATCTGCGCCGGACCGGCCTGGGGATCCTCTATCTGTGTTTCAGTTGGACGCCGGTTCCATGGGTTCTGGGGTTCATCGAGTGCTTCTTCATGCCGGCGAGGGTGCGGGAGTTCAACGCCATTCAGGCGGCGGGGATTGCGGCCGCGCTGGGCCTGCCCATACCCCCGTGGGGCCAGCCGTTCAACGTGACTGTGAACATTCCGCCCGCCGCGCAAGCGGGCCAGGGAGTTACGCTCATCGCCTGCGGGCGCTGCCGCCAGACCAACCCGCCGGGCGCGCGTTTCTGCTCCGGTTGCGGCGCGGCGCTGTGATTAGAGAGCGCTACCCGCATTTCCACAGCGGGCTCCTGCTACGGCGGGCTATACTCGCTCTCAAATCGGAATCGGGAAACTCCAGTTATGGCTGGATGAGAAGAACGGGGCGGATCGCCGCGATTTGCGCCGTTTCATCTTTCTTGAAAGATTGGAAGGCAACGAAATGGCAATCGGCCCAATCGACCAATCCCAACGCACGGCCGCAAAAGTGGTGGGCATTACTTACCTAATCACGTTCGCGACCGTGGTTTACGCCCGTTATGGCGTCCTCGGCCGCCTGTTGACGGCCAATGCCGCGGAAACCGCCCGGAATATCCTGGCACGCGAACAGCTCTTCCGCATCGGAGTCGCTGGATACATCTTCTATTGCGTAGGCCTAGTCGTGCTTCTCACGGCGCTCTACGTGATTCTCAAGCCGGTTAACCGGGGCTTGGCGTTGCTTGCGGCGTTCTGGTGGCTCATTTGGGTCTTCATGTGGCTGGGAATTACACTCAATTGCTTTGACGCTCTTCGGCTTCTCCGTGGCGCCGATTCCTTGCAAGCGTTTGAACCTGAGCGATTGCAGGCCCTGGCGAGTTTCTATCTCCACAGGGGCTTTGACTACTATTACGTGGGCTTGCTGTTTTGGGGATTGGCATCCACAGCCTATGCCTGCCTGTGGTTCAAGTCCCGCTATATCCCTCGAGCGCTGGCTGCCTTCGGCGTGGTCTCGTCAGCATTTTGCGTGGCGTGTACCTTCGTTTTCTATATCTTCCCCGGCTTCGACAAGATCGTCGGCCTGGGGTGGTTCGATTCGCCGATGGGTCTCTTCGATATAGCGCTCAGCTTCTGGCTTCTCTTCAAGGGATTGCGGCCGCCTGCGGCAGCCTGAACCCAAGTCGGCGTCCGCCATCACATGTTCGCGTGCCCCGACCGCATCGACTCGTTGAACTGCGGCTTGGTGAAGTTCAACGCGGCTTCGAGCGCGGCCTGGTACTCCGGCGCGCGCTCCACCAGCGCCGGCGTGGCCGCGGCAAACTCGCCATCCACGGCCAGCAGCCCCTCGCCGGCCTTGTCCCCGGCCATGCGCAGCAGGTCTTCCTCCGTGGTGTTCAGGTACTGCGCGTCTCTCGGGTCGGCGATCCACACCGGCCGACCCTCGCCCAGCACGCCGCTCAGCCAGTAGACCTTGCGCAGCAGGTACTCCAGCCGCTCCGCGTCGCGGGTTTCGGTGAACAGAAACTTCTTCTGCCAGCGGCTGTAGTAGCGCGTGGTCACATGCACCGGCTGGCGGTTGCCGCTCTTGATGAATTCAAGCTGGCCCATATCCACCGTCTTGCGCACCGCGTTATAGACGAAGCTCTCCGCGTAGGGCTGCTCCATCGAGGGCAGAATCTCCGCGAAGGTCTGGGTCACCGACGCCGCCACCTTGGCGTGCAGGTTGTGCGCCCCGCCATCGGCCAGGTGGACTTCGCCGTGGAGGATGTGCGTGTCGGCGCCCGAGGTTGAGCGATGGAAAGGCCACTGGAACTGCCCGAAGGCCATTGGCAGCCCGCCGAGGGTGACGTAGCACTCGGGTCGCGGATTGCGCAGACGCTTGGCCTCGGCCTTGAGGTGCGCCGTCATGGCGGGCAGAAGATGCGGCCTTTCGAACTCAAAGGCCTCGCCCAGCTCCAACCGCAGCGTGCGGCCGGGAACTGCCGAGCCGGCCAGGCCAAGCTGGAAGATCGACGTGGGCCGGCCGTGGAAGTCGCTGCCCGCAGTGGCGGAGACGAGAACCAGCCCGGCCTGCGCGGCGGCGGCTTCAAGAGAAGAGACAAGTGTGGACTTCAGCGCGTCGGTCATGGGAGGGGAATCCTGGGATGGAGATCGTTCGGTCTCCATTTTATTGCTCCAGTCAAGGATAGTAAAACCGCGGGATGGCCGCGGCGGGGACGGAGCGACCATTACCATACTCGTCAGGCTTTAGATTGTGTCAGGGCACGACTTCAATTACAGATTGTGTCAGGGCACGACTTCAGTCGTGCCGCAAATGCCAGTTTAGATTCCGGCTTTAGCCGCTGCGGAATTGTAAATTACTGCGAACAAAACCGCAGGGCTAAAGCCCAATATGTCTTTGTTGCTCTTTCGGCACGACTGAAGTCGTGCCCTGACACTTGCTGCAGTCTCAATGGAATTCTGCAAGAGGCTCCCGTGAAAATGCTCTAGCGAGTCCCGGCCGGGGGATTCGCCGCGCCTGGAGCTGTCGCGGGCGCCGCGCCGCCGGGTCCCGCGGGCGCCGCACGCCTGCCTCCGCCCTTGCTGAAGATCTCGCCCAGGTTGAGCGCGGCCTCGGAGTCGGGATGGGCGGGATCGAAGTCCTTGAAATCGTCCACGATAAAGTTGGCGAGATCGAGATCGTTCTGCTTGATGCCCATCACGATGCACTTGGCGAATTCGTAGCCGCCGTAAGCGGTGGAGTGGGTTCCATCGGCCAGAATCTTCGCGGCGTCCGCGCCGGCGGCCGCATACATGGTCATGCTCATGTCATAGAGGTCGATGAGCGGAACCTCTTCCTCATCCGCCGCCTCGCGCATCGCCTCGGGATAACCGTCATGGCCGCGGGTGGGCTCGCCCGTGCCGCGAACGCCGCGATCCATGGGCGTGACCAGCACCGGCGTGGCGCCGCGCAGGCGGGCCTCGGCGATATAGACCTTCAGATAGGCCTTGTAGGTGGTCTCCGGCTCTACGTAGGTTTGCGGCCAGTTCTCCTTGGAGTCGTTGTGCGCGAACTGGATGAAGAGATAGTCGCCCTTCTTCATCTGGCTCAGGATCTTGTCCAGGCGCAGGGAGTTGGCAAAGGACTTCAGCGTCTCGCCGGACTGCGCGTGGTTGGAAACGGCCACGCCCGGCTTGAGGAAGCGGGGGAGCAACTGTCCCCAACTCACATCGCCGCCGCCATCGCGGTCGGTGACGGTGGAATCGCCGGCGATGAAAACGGTGGCGGCCGCCGGCGCTGGGACGATCTCGATGGAGCGCAGCGCCGCGTGTGGGCTGACGATCTCAACGGTCAGCTTGTTGTCCCAATCGCGCGTATTGCTCAAGTCGAACTGGTCCAGACTCACCTCTTCGCGCCCGGTGGCATTCGCCGGCAGCTTGGGCAGGTGTGGAGTGCGGACGTTGGTGGTGAAGGTGCGCTCGACCACCTGGCCGGCGGGAACCTGAACCCGTTCCAGCATCAGGCGGCCCGACTCCGCTTTGACGGTGGTCGTGGTCGCCACGGTTGAGTCGCCAAGAGCGACCGTCACATAGTAGTTGCCCTCCGGCACCTTGGCGGAAAACAGGAACGGCCGGTCGCTGGTCGCGGTGTTACCGTTGTCGCCGCTGGCGACCTGCGCGCCGGGCTCGTAGCCATAGCCCGCATCGTCGGAGTAAACGGCCGACGGGGCTACGCGCGTGTAGCCGGGCCTGCCGCGGCCGGCGCTGAAATCGAACTTCAAATCGATGGGCGCGGCCTGCCCCGCGGCCATCGCCGGCAGCGCCGAGCAAGCCAGAAGAGCAGTACAAACAACGGGAATGCGGCGCAAGGTTCTCATGGCGTGAATTTGCCTTTCGGATGAATTGCAGACGGGAGTTCGCTTTTCGACGGTGCGCTGACGGATGGACCTGTGGACAGTTTAGCTCTTATGGTCGCCTAAAACGCGGTCCGCGATCCGTGTAGCTCACATTTACTCATCGTGGCTTCCAGAAAAGGGAGCCCAGCTGCCTCCAAACAGACGACTCAAGTTTCCACTCTGCCCACTGAAGAAAGCGCACGATCCACGAAATAAGAACAAGTCGCTTCATGTACAACACCGGGCAACCATAATGCCCTTTTAGAGGGTGGGGGCCATACGACTCCAAAGCATCAAGTGTGAAGTGTGTGATATCTTCTGCTCCCCCGCACTTGCTCGACCAAGTCCCATCTCGCAGCTGGCGTGCCATATGTTTAGGAGAATTGCCATCTGCATAGAGAGCGACCTTTTCAAACCAGAACTCGACCCGAGAATTGCCACAACGGAAATATCCAAGCCCTCGGAACCCAGTTACAAAGGCTTCGATAGTTTCTACCCGTCTGCTCCAAATTGGCCAATCTAAATCTGGTTGTGGCCACCAGAAATGATGCGTGTCGGAGGCTGCCCAGGCTATGCAGTTATATGCACCATCTGCTGGGGGATACCCTGTCCGTTCGCTTGTCTTTTCGTATCCGGCGGCAGCCAGTTTGTCGAACTTTCGTTCTAAGGCGGGAAGTTTGATCAGACGATCAATCCTTTCCGCCTTCCCCATTTCACCCATGCTTCGATCATGCGTCGAGGATTGCTCAAATCTCCTGGGTCGAATGGACGTACCCCAGTGATAGCCGCCAAAGCGGGAAACCAAAACCGTTTATTCTTTTGAAGATCGTCCAACAGGTAAGGGAGTACGTCCCAGCCGAGATCAATGATTTGTTGGTAGCGCGTGTCATTGATTAAGTCGCTCGCAGACGAGATGTGCATAGTCCTCTCAGACCATTCATCAGCCAACTCACGGAATCTTGCCTCTGTGCTCACGACTGCAACAGGAACTGCGAGTCCACGCACTACAGCGTCTTCAAATTGTGCCTTTGAAAACCATTGCAGGGCCGTCTTGCGGTGCGCCAGCCGGCCGGACGGCGCGCTCTCTTTCTTGCAGGAGGAGGGCTTTGCGACCTTTCTCTTGCGTAAATACTCACGGGGGTCTAGCGCTTGCGCAGTTCTCCCGGCCCATCCTTCCAACGTGACTGGCATTACCTCTTCCATCGCTCATCCCTCTACGTTTGCGTCTCATGGAAGCACTATAGGAATTCTCACATTAGCAAAAACGGCTCGCATTGATTCCGTCTTTGCTTCTGCACGATCAATAAGCCCTCGTAGAGTAATGAGATCATCGTCGTCCATAGTGACGTATACTTCACGCATCTCGCCAGTATCATCGTGAAACGTGATCCTGAGAGTATGCGTAATCATCATTGCTTCTGGACGGCTAGACGGGCTTCCGACGTACACTGGTCTGGCATCTGTGAGAATTCGTGCAGCGCAGAATCTCCGCTCGTACTCCGTACTCAAAGACTGTGCCTTTGCGGCGATGCCTAATGGGGTTATCGCCAATACCTTTACGAGACGCTCCTCGAATGCGGGCGCCTCACTGGATGGAAACTCTAAAGCTTCTTGGAGGGCAATGGCGATGCCAGCCGCGAATTCGGGAATCTTCTCATCATCATATTCACGTACACGATACAACTCCAACACCGCTTCTCTTAGCTCTGAAACATCGCTAGCCGAAAGCCCCTTCACTGCTGGGGCACCGAGCGGCGATAGCTCCCAGACGGAAACCAGCTCATGAAAAACAGAGTCTGGGACCGTCCGCAACTTGTTCAACAAAGGCCGCTGGGGCTTCGGAATCGTGTACTCAGCCAACGATCTCTCCTTGCGAGGGGCTTGAACCGGCAGGTTACTTCTTTGATCCCCTCAGCGTCAATCAGCTCCTGTTGAGTGTGTGGAAAAGAAACCGTCTCATGCACCATAATCAGTGCAAAGTCGGTGACTTCCAAGAAGTTCTCGTACCCCCGTATCTAGAGGGTAACATCCCTGTGACGGAGGTTTATGCTCAACCCATGAAGCCGTTGCCGCCCGCTCCCAACGTTCCCGGCAACACAGAGTTCGAGAGGTTTGACAACGCCGTACGCCAAATACTGACGCTCTCGAAGGACGATCTGCTCAAGCTGGAGGCGCGGGAGAAGCGCAAGAAAGAACGCAAGAAGAAGACGAAGAAGTCATAGCGGTTTTGCCTCTCGTCCGCTGAACGCCGAGATTCGGCACCCATTTTGCCAAGCATATTATTACCCTAAGAAGCGTGCTAAGCCGGCGAAGGCGAGCCTTCCGGGTAGTTCGGTCCGCCGCGGGTCTCCGGCTTGAGTACATGCTGCACGTCCTCGCCGCCCTTGTCGGTGGGCGAGGCCAGCACGGAGCGGATGGGAGGCAGGGTCTTGCCCTCGATCAGCATCTTCACCTCTTCGGCGTCGATGGTCTCGCGCTCCAGCAGCGCTCCCGCGATGCGGTGCATCGCGTCCGCATGGGTTTCGACGATCGTGTGCGCCGATTGGTAGGCCTCGTCGATCAGCCGCCGCACCTCGAGGTCGATCTGCCGCGCCGTCTCTTCGCTGAAGTCCCGGTGCTGCGCGATCTCGCGGCCCAGGAAGATCTGCTCTTCCTTCTTGCCGAAGGTGAGCGGACCCAGGCGGCTCATCCCGTACTCGCAGACCATGCGCCGGGCCAGGTCGGTGGCGCTCTCGATGTCGCTGCCCGCGCCGGTGGACATCTGGTTGAGGAATATCTCTTCGGCCACGCGCCCGCCATAGGCGATGGCCAGATTCGCCTCCAGGTATTCCCGCGTGTAATTGTGCCGGTCGCCGGGCAGGAAGATGGTCACGCCCAGGGCCATGCCGCGGGGAATGATGGTCACCTTGTGGATGGGGTCGGAGTGCTCGCGCCTAAACGACACCAGCGCGTGGCCGGCCTCGTGATAGGCAGTCACCCGCTTCTCTTCCTCGGTCAGCAGCATCGACTTCCGCTCGGCGCCCATGAGCACCTTGTCCTTGGCCAGCTCGAAGTCGTACATCGTAACCTGCTTGCGGTTCATGCGGGCGGCGTTCAGGGCGGCCTCGTTGACCATATTGGCAATGTCGGCGCCGCTGAAGCCCGGCGTTCCCCGCGCCAGCACGTTCAGGTTGGTGTCGTCGGAGACCGGAACCTTCTTCACATGCACGCGCAGGATCTCCTCGCGGCCGCGCACATCGGGCAGGCCCACCACCACGCGGCGATCGAAGCGCCCCGGCCGCAGCAGCGCCGGGTCCAGCACGTCGGGCCGGTTGGTGGCCGCCACCAGGATCACGCCATCGTTGGATTCGAATCCATCCATCTCCACCAGCAACTGGTTCAGCGTCTGCTCGCGCTCGTCGTGGCCGCCGCCCAAGCCGGCGCCGCGATGCCGGCCCACGGCGTCGATCTCGTCGATGAAGATGATGCAGGGAGCGTTCTTCTTGCCCTGCTCAAAGAGGTCGCGAACGCGGCTGGCGCCCACGCCCACAAACATCTCCACAAAATCCGAGCCGGAGATGGAGAAAAACGGTACGTTGGCTTCGCCGGCCACGGCCCGCGCCAGCAGCGTCTTGCCCGTTCCCGGAGGACCCACCAGCAGAACGCCCTTGGGAATGCGCCCGCCCAGCTTCTGGAACTTCTGCGGCTCGCGCAGGTATTCGATGATCTCCTTCAGCTCCTCCTTGGCCTCGTCCACGCCGGCCACGTCCTTGAAGGTGATCTTCTTCTGCTGCATCGAGAGCAGCCGAGCGCGGCTCTTGCCAAACGACAGCGCCTTGTTGCCGCCCGACTGCATCTGCCGCATAAAGAAGAAGAAGAAGAAGCCAATCAGCAGGATCGGACCAATATTGAAGAGCAACTGCAACGGGAAGTTGCTCTGCTCCGGCTTCTTCGTGAACTGGGCATCGGAGGCCAGCAGCGCCGCTTCGAGGTTCTCGTAATGTTCACCCACATGGGTGTGAAATTCGTCCTTGGGCGTGGCCTTCATGTGACCGTGCAGTTCGCCGCCCTGAACCTCCGCATCGAACACCTGCCCTTGCTTCACCTTGTTGTAGAGGTCGGAGTAGGAGATCTCCGCAACCTTGCCCGCGACCGCATTCCTTTGCCAATAGGTCAAAAGAACCACCAGGCAGGCGATGATCACAACCCAGAACATGACCCCTTTGACGGTCGAATTCACCAGGATTCCTCTTTCCCGGCGGGGGAGAAGCCGTTCACTGGACCTCCAGCACCGCCTGCGTCATCCCTTATAGACGCTCGCACACTCCCTTAAGTCACAGAGAATGCATCACGCGTTGACGGCAGACACGCATCCTTGCCGCCTGGATGAGCAGTAACTCAAATTGTACTCCCAAGCCGGGGAAACCTGAAACAACCCAGCCGCGGATTCCTCGCCGGCATCCCCGCTGTCACCCATTCCCGGAGGTCCCGTTTTCGGAAGGCGGTGGGCTGTTGGCCCCCGCAGCGGGTGCTTCCGGAGCGGCTGCCTGAGGAACGTCTCCTTCCATAGGGCTCGCCGCCACATGGATTCCCTCCACCGGCTCCAGCTCCACGCCCTGCATCCACACGATGCGGCCGCCCACCTCGAGCACCGGCCAGAGCATCCGCCCGGTGCCCGTCACGCGCAGCCGCTCCAGCACCTCTTTCACCTTGCGCGGGCCGCCGGAATGGCGCAGCTTGACCCGGTCGCCCGGCCTCCAGTTCCTCAACCGCGCAACCGCGCCCGACGCCGGCGCCGGGACCCCAGCCGGCCCGGAGTGCGCCGCCGCCTCGATCCGCAGCCGCAGCCCGAAGGCCGGAGCCACAATCTCACCCGGAACCGATCCGGCGTACTCGGGCGCGATCCCCTTCGTTTCCGCGGCCGCCCCCACCTCCAACCGCAGCTCCCGTGGCGTTCGCTCGGCCCGCAGTCCCTGGGCCAGCTCGCACTTCTGTCCTGCCCAGCCGGTGAGCGCCAGCGCCCTGAGCGCCTCGGTGGACGGGAAATCCGGCGCCGCGCCCAACTGCTCCGCCGCATTGCGCAGCAGCCTGCGCTGCACCGCTGGAGCCAGCGCAGCCAGGCGGGTGACATCCAGCCCCAGGCCAGCGCCGGCGGCGCGTCCCCCACCCCGAACCGGGCGGCCGGGCAGCAGCAACTGCGGCGCCAGCCGAGCCATCTCCCCTTGCCACCAGGCCTCCTCGTCGCGGGCCAGCGCCGCCATCTGCGCCAGATGCTCGCGCAGCCGCGGATTCCACCCCTCCAGCAGCGGCAGCAGCTCGTGGCGCAGCCGGTTGCGGGTAAAGGTCAGGTGACGGTTCGAAGAGTCCTCCCGCCAGGCCTGCCCCAACTGGCGCAGATACGCCTCCACCTCCGCCCGCGTCGCCGCCAGCAGCGGGCGCAGAATCCGCCCCTCCTTGAACTCGACCGCCGGATGGATGCCGCTCAGTCCCTCGGTCCATGCGCCGCGCAGAAACTTGGCGCACACGGTCTCCGCCTGGTCGTCGCGGGTATGAGCCGTGGCCACAGCCTCCACTTCGCCCGACGCCATCAGTTGCCGGAACCACCCGTAACGCAGCCGCCGCGCCGCCTCCTCGATGGTTTCGCCATTTCGCGCGGCCTCCTCGGCCGTCTCCACCCGCGACTGGTGAAAGGCCAGGCCCAGCTCCACCGCCAGCGCGCGGGCAAACTCCAGGTCGGCGTCAGCCTCGGCGCCGCGCAAGCCGTGATGCAAGTGCGCGGCATGAACCACCAGCCCCAGCTCGCCGCTCCGCTGGGCAAGGGCGCGCAGCAGGGCAACGGAGTCCGCGCCGCCTGACAGGCCCACGGCCAGCCGCAGACCCGGCCTGAGCAGCGTCGTGTCGATGGGCAGCGTTGGGCGCATCCCAGAATGATAAGACGCCGGCGCGCCTCAATGCCCGGTTGTCTTGCCTTCCCCGCATGCCCCGGCACGACGATCCCGAGCAGAGCGCCCTGATTCCCTGCCGGGCGGTCTGTGCCGGCATTGATGGAGATTGCCGGAAGACCTACAATGATCCCGTCTACCGGAACACAACAGGAGGAACCAATGAAGAAAGCCATTCTTGCCCTCTTACTGCTCGCGCCCTCCATATCCTGGGCACTGAAAGAGAAGCCGGCTCCCAACCCCGCCGACTATGCCATTACCGTGCATGTGCAGGCCTCGCGCCTGGCTCTTTCGCATTACGTGAATTTGGTCACCGTGCAGCAGTTGACCGTATTGATCGACGGGAAGAAGTACGAACTGCAAGAGCGCTATTCCCGCAACGACGTGCTCCGCGTTGGCGACTACAAGGCGAGGATCGCCGCGGACCAGACCCAGCGAGCCTACGAGTATCAACGCACCTACGAGTTCCTGTTTCCGGATGGACAAGTACGCCAGTACTCCGTGGTGGGCGAGGAGCAATAGCTTTGCGGCTCGTCCTTTGGCCTCCCGTTTCGATCCCGACAGGCCGGGTGCCCCACCCCCGCCGCGCCTTTGCCTTTGCGGCTAGGGTGGGAGACCACGAACCCATATAGATGCCGGGTGCCCCATCCTTGCGACTTATTTCGGTCGCAAGGGTGGGAGACCACGAACCCCGATAGATACTTTGCTGCAATTCCTGTTCCATCCGAGGCTTCGCCGTTGTATACTCCACCCGATATGCAAGTATTCGTGATTCTCCCCGCCGCCGGGCTGGGCACGCGAATGGCCGGCCCGCAGCCCAAGCAGTTTCTCTCTCTCAACGGCCTGCCCATCCTGATTCATTCGCTGCGCGCCTTTGCCGCGGTTCAGCGGGTGACGGCGATTTGCGTGGCCGTGCGCAAGACGGAGATCGAGCGCGTCAAGGCCCAGATCGCCGAGTACGGCCTTGCGGGTCGCGCGCAGGTGGTGGAGGGCGGCGACAGCCGTCAGGAATCGGTCTCCCACGCCTTGGCCGCCCTGCCCGCTCAGCCTGACGACATTGTTTTGGTCCACGACGCCGTGCGCCCGCTCATCGACGCCGCCACCATCGACCGGACCATCGATGCGGTGGCCAAGTTCGGCGCGGCCATCGTCGGCCTGCCGGCTGTGGACACCATCAAGCAGGTGGAGCGCACGGCCCACGGCGCCATCATCACCTCCACCATCCCCCGCGAGGTCGTCGTGCTGGCGCAGACCCCGCAGGGCTTCCGCTACGGGCTGCTCCAACAGGCCTTCGCCGAGGCTACAGCCGACGGCTTTGTCGGCACCGACGAGGCCGCGGTCGTGGAGCGCGCCGGCCTTCCTGTAGCCGTGGTTCACGGTTCTCAGGTTAATCTGAAGATTACCCAGCAGAGCGACCTGGAGTTGGCCGAGTTCTACCTCCGCCAGCGCGCCCGCTGAGGGAGAATCGAAGGGCTAGTTTTCGATCCGAATTGCGCGGAAGGGATCCGGATGAGAAAGATGGCTTGGGTTGCATTTGTCTTGCTCGTGTTTGCTTCCACTGCGTTGGCGCAGAACAGCGTCAATACGAAGTGGCGCTGCCCGAAACCGTCGGCATTCCACACCGTAGCCGTGGGCGACGCGCCGAATCACAACTATACGATCATCCAGGGCAGTTGCAAATCGACCGCAAGCGACGCAGGTTTTCCGGAAGACACGAGCGGCTTTACAGAGTTCCAGGAGATGCTGAATGAATCCGTGAGCGTACATGGCCGCATGAATGTGACAATGAAGAATGGAGACAAGGTGTTCTACTCCTATGAAGGCGTCTTCTCAGCAGACACCACAAGGCCGTTCACGCAACGATGGAATCTTGAAAGCGGTACCGGAAGATACAAATCCATCACGGGTCACGGTACCTGCTCCGGAATAGTCCATGCCGACGGCACTGGCGAGATGGAGTGCGTCGGCACGTTTTCGATAGGCAAGAGCAGCGGCAATTAAGAGAACAGGCACGGTAACCATGGAAACACGCATCGGATTTGGCTATGACTCGCACGTCTTTACACCGGGCGTGCCCTTGCGTATCGGCGGACTCACCATTGACCACCCCGAAGGCCTGGCCGGCCACTCCGACGGCGACGTGCTGCTGCACGCGGTCACCGACGCTCTGCTGGGCGCCGTGGCAGCCGGCGACATCGGCAACTTCTTCCCCCCCGGCGACCCCCGCTGGAAGAACGCCGACTCGGCCATCTTCATCAACCTGGCCCTCGAAGAGCTGCAGAACGCCGGCTTCCGCATCGTCAACATCGACACCACGCTTATCCTGACCGCCCCCAAGATCTCCCCCATCGCCCCGGAGATGCGCGCCCGCGTCGCCGACCTTCTGGAGATCGACATCGACCAGGTGAGCATCAAAGCCAAGACTCCCGAGGGCCTGGGCCTCGACCACCTCGCCCAGTGCCACGCCGTCGCCCTCGTCGAGCGCGTCGTGGAGCCCGACGACCTCAAGAGCATGAGCGCCGTCATCGAAAGCCAGCGCCAGCTTGAAGACGTGGTCGAAGATCTTCTCTCGAGCGTCCACGGAGTGCCGAAGAAGCGCGCCGAACCCGTCTACGATACCGAAGACATAACCTAAAGCAGGGAACAGGGATCAGGCGCCCCGGCTACCTGCTCCCTATTCCCTCTTCCCTATTCCCTATTCCCTGTTCCCTATTCCCTGTTCCAGCACCGCCGCCGCCATCCGGTTCAGCGGCGTTTCGATTCCGTGCTTCTCTCCCAGGCGCACAATCACCCCGTTGCGCGCGTCGATCTCCATCGGCCTGCCCGCCAGCCGGTCCGCCAGCATCGAGTTGATCGAATCCCTCGGCTGCGCCCGATACCCGTCCAGCACCTGCTCCGCCACCGTATCGTCCAGCCGCGCGCCCTCCGCGCGTCCCACCGCCGCGCACTCGCGCACCATCTCCAGCGCCACCCGTCCCAGCGCGGCATCCTGGAGCACCCCGGCGGGCTTCATGGTCAGCGCGTTCAGCGCTCCCGGTGCGTTGATGCACAACTTCCGCCACGCCGCCGTCTTGAAGTCCGCGGTCAGTTCCACCTCCGCCCCGCTCCCCCGGAACAGCTCCGCGAACTCTCGCCCCAGCGGCCCCGCTTCCACCTTCATCCGCGCCACGCCGCGCTGCACTACCGTTCCATCCGGCTGCCGTTCCACCGGGCAATCGATCACCACCGGCACAATCCGCTCTGCCGCCACGTACGGCGCGAACCGCTCCCGATGCTCCACGCCGTTCTGCACCACGGCTACCGGCGCACCATCCGCCGCCAACCCCCGCAGCCAGGCCCCGGCGCCCGCCGCGTCATAGGTCTTGGTCGCCACCAGCACCCAATCCACCGCCTCGGCCCGCGCCGCATCGGTCAGGTTGCGCGCCCTCACCCGCACCACTCCCTCCGGCGTCTTCACCGTCAGCTCTTCCAGCGCCCGCCGCGTGCAGAGCGTAATCTCATGCCGCCCCGCCGTCTCCAGCAGCGCCGCCAGCACCCCGCCGATCGCCCCCACTCCCACCACCGCCACTCGCGCCATTCCCGCACCTCCCTCCATCGATACAATCCCAAAATACACGCCTCGGGCGCTACCTCCGAACCCCATGCCGCATGGCGCGCGTGTTGTCACGGCAATAAGCCCCTCGCCGCTGATACAATTCCGGGCATGGAAACCATCCAGTACAATCTCCCGCAATCCCGCATCCCACTTGCCTGGTACAACATTGCCGCCGACCTGCCCAAGCCGATGGCGCCGCCGTTGCATCCCGGCACGCTCCAACCCATCGGCCCCGCCGACCTGGCCCCGCTCTTTCCCATGGCGCTGATTCTTCAGGAGGTCAGCACGGAGCGGGAGATCGAGATTCCCGGCGAGGTGCGCCAGATCTACGCCCAGTGGCGTCCATCCCCGCTCTATCGCGCCCGCCGCCTGGAGCAGGCCCTGGATACGCCCGCCCGTATCTATTACAAATACGAGGGAGTCAGCCCCGCCGGCTCGCATAAGCCAAACACCGCCGTCGCTCAGGCCTACTACAACAAGCAGGAGGGTACCAAGCGGCTCTCCACTGAGACCGGAGCCGGCCAGTGGGGATCGGCGCTGGCCATGGCCTGCGCCTTCTTCGGCCTGGAGTGCAAGGTCTACATGGTGCGCGTGAGCTATGACCAAAAGCCCTACCGCCGCGCCATGATGGAGACCTTCGGCGCCAGCGTCACCGCCAGCCCCAGCACCGAGACGGAGTCGGGCCGCGCCATTCTCGCCCGGCATCCGGACTCCAACGGCTCTCTCGGCATCGCCATCTCAGAGGCCGTGGAAGTGGCTGCGAAAGACCCCAATACCAAGTACGCGCTGGGCAGCGTTCTGAATCACGTGCTGCTGCACCAGACCGTCATCGGTCTGGAGGCCATTGAACAGATGGCGCTGGCCGGCGACGACCCCGATGTTGTCATTGCCTGCGCGGGCGGCGGATCGAACTTTGCCGGCCTGGCGATGCCCTACGTGGGCCGCAACCTCAAGGGCCAGAGCCACGCCCGCATTGTAGCTGTGGAGCCGGCCGCCTGCCCCAGCCTCACCAAGGGCAGATTTACCTACGACTTTGGCGATACCGGCCATCTGACCCCGCTGGTGAAAATGCACACGCTGGGCAGCGCGTTCATGCCTCCGGGCATTCATGCGGGCGGGCTGCGCTACCACGGCATGGGTCCGCTGGTCTCGCACGTCATGGACCTGGGATTGATCGAAGCCACCTCGGTTCAACAGCTTGACGCCTTCGCCGCCGGCGTTCAGTTTGCCCGCGCCGAGGGCATCATTCCCGCGCCGGAATCCAACCACGCCATCGCCGCCGCCCTCCGCGAAGCCCAGCTTGCCAAGGAAGAAGGCAAGGGGAAGACGATCCTCTTCGGCCTCAGCGGCCATGGTCACTTCGACATGCAGTCCTACATCGCATACCACGCCGGGAAGCTGGAAAACTACGACTATCCGGCCGAGGAGATCGCCATGGCCCTGGCCGGCCTGCCGGTGGTGGGCTAACCCTAGCGGGAGGGAGTTGGAAAAGGGGCGATCCCAGGTCTGAGAATCCAGACCTGGGGAGCCCGGCCCGTCGCCCGCGCCGTAGGCGCAGTGGTCGTTAGAACCGCGCTTCAGCGTGGGGATGGTGAAATCAACAATTCACCCGGAGTCCCCTAGGGACGGCGCTCAGGCCGTCGTGCGTCCCATCCTTCGCCAGAAAAGAGGCGAGGGGTGGGGGCGCGCAGCGTCTAATGGGTGTAAAATGACCCACAACCTCCAACTGGAGCTATGGAGTCGCCGGATGGAAGTGCGGAGTTGCCTTTCCTGCGTCATTTTATCCGTCGCATATGTAGGCCTGGGGCTCTCGCAGACGGGCGCCTCACTTGAAATGCCGCAATGGGTCGTGACGGCGGGCGATCATATCCAGGTAAAGTTAACCCTCGAGGATCCTGCCGACTGCGACACCGACGCCTATGTACAATTCGCCAAACGGGGAGGTGACGGCCAGTTTGGGGTTGGCGGCAGAATCAGATCGGGTCAGACAACGGCCACCATTGAGGGGGCCGTCCCGCGAGACATCCCAGCGGGCGACTATTTATCCGGGCGGGGGTATCTCGACCCGTGCCCCGATTACGTGAACATAACTAGGTTCACGGTCCCCTCCAAAATCCTGCGAGTGAAAGCTTTCCCGAGTCCCCTGCCAGCTCCAACCACCGGAGACTTGGAATTATCCCTTACGCAAAAGCAGTTTCTTGAAACGAAGGCCGTACAGCTTGGAAACATAGACGGCGAACTGAACGCAAGACTCGAGAAAAGCTCCGCCGACACTCCAGAGCTCCGCTCATTCTTGATGTTGACGGTGATGCGCGCCGACGACGCCCTTAAAGCAACGGAGGACCAGTACCGGCAGAAGTTTTTGAAATCGGGGGAAGCAGCGCCCGCGTTCTTTGAAGACTTCCATGCGCAATACCAAGACCTCCTCTCCACGCTGAAAGGCCCGATAATCGGGGCCGCCGGCCCGGAGCTTCGGGTCAGCGCCTCGCTGGTCTTTGTGCAGCTTAAGGAGCGCAATCGGGAGGGGGCGCACTCTGGGGCGCTTCCAACCGCCGCGATTGCGGTACTGAAGGTCATCAAGGACAATATCGCAGCGTATCTCTATGTAGAGAAAAGCGGGCGAATCACCTTTGACGCGCAGCTCACAAGCTACCCGCCGGGCGCAAGGATCTCCTATCGGAAGGCGATCGACGACGAAAATAGCTATATCGACTATTCAATGCCGACCAACATTGAGAAAGCCACCTTTGATCTTGCGACCTGGGTCTTCAAGTTCCACAAGGACGGATGCGCCGACGACCAGATTCGTCGCATTGATCCATATGAAGACACCGAGCCTAATGTGTCGGTCGAGTTCAACCACTGTCGAGGGAAGTGATGGCTCAAAGCAATCGCTGGGACATCTTGCGGGGGTTGATGCATCGAACTTCGGTGCCACCGGCCGTGCCCCTCGTCGGTCTAGGCGTACCTCGGCTGCCCTTTGTTTGGCCACCCATCGGGAGCGTTGATA
>Ga0326727_10003039_pt1 | contig 54878 bp, 50 predicted proteins | sample MB2enrmetagenome_FD_207643 | JGI IMG/M metagenome (GOLD analysis project Ga0326727, IMG submission 207643) | Lab enriched peat soil microbial communities from McLean, Ithaca, NY, United States - MB29MY | ecosystem: Environmental > Terrestrial > Soil > Wetlands > Peat | place: USA: New York...
TGGAAGGCGGGAACCCAATCATGGCAAAAATTATCGGCATCGACCTGGGCACCACCAACTCGTGCGTGGCCGTTCTGGAGGGCGGAGAGCCCAAAGTGATTGCAAATGAAGAGGGTGCGCGGACTACGCCCTCGATTGTCGCGTTCTCAAAGAGCGGGGAGCGGCTGGTGGGCCAGGTGGCCAAGCGGCAGGCGATCACCAACCCGGAGAACACCATCTTCTCCATCAAGCGGTTCATGGGGCGGCGCTACAACGAAGTAAACGACGAGATGAAGATGGTGCCCTTCAAGGTGGTGCAGCAGGGCGATCACGTGGGCGTGGTGGCTCAGGGCAAGGAGTATACGCCGCCGGAGATCTCGGCGATGATCCTGCAGAAACTCAAGAAGTCCGCCGAGGCCTACCTGGGTGAGACGGTGACGCAGGCCGTGATCACGGTTCCGGCCTATTTCAACGACGCGCAGCGACAGGCCACTAAGGACGCGGGCAAGATTGCCGGTCTGGACGTAAAGAGGATTGTGAACGAGCCCACCGCGGCTGCGCTGGCTTATGGCCTCGACAAGAAGAAGGACGAGACGATTGCGGTGTACGACTTCGGCGGCGGCACCTTCGACATCTCCATTCTGGAAGTGGGCGAGGGCGTGATCGAGGTCAAGTCGACCAACGGGGACACGCACCTGGGCGGCGACAACCTCGACCAGCGGATTGTGGAGTGGCTGATTGCCGAGTTCAAGCAGGAACAGGGGCTGGACCTGAGCTCGAAGGGTAACGAGATGGCGTTGCAGCGGTTGAAGGACGCCGCGGAGAAGGCCAAGATCGAGCTCTCGACGACGGTGGAAACGGAGATCAACCTGCCCTTTGTCACCGCGGACGCAACCGGGCCAAAGCACCTGGTGCGAAAGCTGACGCGGGCCAAGCTGGAGCAACTGGTCGAGGATCTCCTGGACCGGTCGCTGGAGCCCTGCAAGAAGGCCATTGCCGATGCCGGCATCACCGTGGACAAGATCGACGAGGTGGTTCTGGTGGGTGGGCAAACGCGCATGCCCAAGATTCAGGAGATGGTGAAGAAGCTGTTCGGGCGCGAACCGCACCGGGGGGTGAACCCGGACGAAGTGGTCGCGGTGGGCGCTGCGGTGCAGGCCGGTGTGCTGGCGGGCGAGGTAAAAGACCTGCTGCTTCTGGACGTGACGCCGCTGACCTTGTCGATTGAAACGCTGGGCGGTGTGGCGACCTCGATGATTCCGCGCAACACGACGATTCCGACCAAAAAGACGGAGACGTTTTCGACGGCGGCGGACTCACAAACGGAAGTCGAGGTACACGTGCTGCAGGGTGAGCGGCCTCTGGCGGCCCAGAACCGTACGCTGGGCAAGTTCAAGCTAGGCGGGATTCCGCCGGCGCCGAGGGGAGTGCCGCAGATCGAGGTGACCTTCGACATCGACGCCAACGGCATTCTGAATGTGACGGCCAAGGACAACGCCACCGGCAAGGACACGCGTATCACGATCACATCGAGTTCCGGCTTGAGTAAGGAAGAGGTTGAGCGCATGGCCAAAGACGCCGACGCGCACGCGGCCGAGGACAAGGAGAAGCGCGAGGAGATCGACGCGCGGAATTCACTGGACGGGCTAGTCTACAACATCGAGAAGATGTTGAAGGACAGCGGCGACAAGATCCAGGGTCCGGAAAAGGGCGAGGTCGAGTCGGTTCTGGCCGAGGCGAAGAAGGTGCTGGAAGGCTCGCCGTCGTCCAAGGAACTCAAGGACGCCCACGAGAAGCTGACCCACGCCAGCCACAAACTCGCCGAGGTGCTGTACAAGGCGAACGCGGCGCAGGCTGCTGCTGGGGCGGCGGCCGGCGGACCTTCGGATGGAGCGAGCGGGGCTGGCGAGGCGAAGAAGGACGAAGGCGTCATCGACGCGGAGTATGTGGATGTGGAGGACAAGAAGTAGGACTGGCCGTCCAGGCGGGGCCGTCCTTCGGGCGGAAGAACATTAGGGGGGCGACTAGGTCGCCCCCTTTCATTAAAGGCGGCCGGCCTAGTCGCAACGAACGATAGATAGCACAGCCCCCTTCGATCCAAGTTCAGTGAAATTCTAGAAACTTCTGCAAATGCTGTTGCTTTCCAAGAGTCATTAGGTTGCGATAGTAACCGTAAGTAATATTGGAGGAGTCCATGAGGAATTCGGCAGTTGGAAAGGGCGACAAGGTTCAGTCCAAGACTGACCCGACCCGCGGTGTTGGCACAGCGCAGAATTCAGGTACGTACGTAGAAGTGAGATGGGCGTTCGGCGATGTCGTTTCCTGGCAGCCAGTTGCCGATTTGGTGCTGGTGTTTAAGCGGAAATGATTGGCTGCAGTGCCGAGGGAAGACAATGGCGGACGAGCAGATTGGTAAATGCCTAATCCAAGACGCGGTTGAGAGCTGGTTCGCCGCGTGGCGAGCCGAAACGCGTTGTAGCTGTTGTGGTAGCCCTGTTGAAAGGGAGAAAGCGAGTAAGAGTGCATCCCTTTGCAGAGGTTGTCGGCGAGCCAAATCTGAAATCGCGAAAGCTAAAAAGGACCTCGAGAGTCTTTCCTCGAGCGCAACTGGACGCAAGAAGAGAGAACTGGAGAAAGGATTGACAGACCGGGAGCGCGTTTGGGGACTGCGCAAATTCGAAGGTGAAACGCTAGAAATGATCCTCGCCGGCCACGCCACTCTACCGCACAAATTAGAGGAATACTTTGATGAGATGGGGTTGTGCGTTGGTCGAAAGGAAGCACTCTACGGAATGATGGCCACTCGGCTAGGGCATTGGTTTAGTCATTCGCAAATACAATTGCTCTGTTATCTGTTTTGGCAGGCATTCCATGCGAATTCACGGAATTATGGCGTCAAAGCGGCTAGGCAAGACCTGCTTCAGCGAATTAAGAGCGCAACAGACTAGGTACGGATTCGGAGCCGCCATGCGCATGTTCAATCCCTCCACATCCTGGCAAGATTCTGCGCCGTGTGCCCCAGGTCTCGATTTTGAGACCTGGGATCCCTCATAAACCTCGTGTTTTGTCTTTCGATCTCCCGCATGAGAATTGCCACAGCTAGTGCAATGCACTACAATGAGCCGTGGATGAATTGCGGCCAATCACGGTCGTTGAGACGGTTGAGTTCCTCGCCGCGACGAAGAAGTTGATGGATGACGCGGAGAGAGCGGAACTGGTCGACTATCTGGCTTGGAACCCGACGGCGGGCAGCGTGATTCCCGGGTCGGGCGGCGTGAGGAAGATTCGCTGGGGGCTGGAAGGGCGCGGCAAACGTGGAGGAGGGCGGGTGATTTACTTCTTTCATGATATGGAGATGCCGTTGTATTTGTTCACGGCATTTGCCAAGAATGACCGCGAAGACCTGGAGCAGTCGGAGATCAAGGCGTACCACAAATTGTCGGAGATATTGGTGGAGATACACCGCAGGCGGAGGTCGGGAAGATGAGCGAGGTTGGCGAGAGCATTCTCAGGGGTTTTGAAGAGGCCATTGCCTTTGCCGAAGGCAGGGCAGACATGAGCCTCTACCGGGTCCACATTCCGCCGGAGATTGACGTGCGGGCGATTCGCGGCCGGCTGGGGTTGACACAGCAGGAGTTTGCGATTCGATTTGGATTCAACATCAACACGCTGCGGCATTGGGAGCAGGGACGGCGGGTTCCCGAGGGACCGGCACGCGCCTACCTGATGGTGATCGATCGCGAGCCGGAGGCGGTCCAGAAGGCGCTGCGGATTGCGTGAGGCTGGCGCTAGGCGGTCGATTTGGAGGGAAATCGTCCCTCAGGGGCTGAAGCCCGCCGCTTCGATTGAGGCTGAATGTACGGGCTGAAGCCCGTACCCTTCACTTTGGCGAGTTTATTGTTTCCCGTGTTACGATAAGCGTTAAGCATGATTCGCTCGTTTGCCGACAAGGAAACCGAGGATGTATTCCACCATCGCCACAGCCGCCTCTACGCGGCGATTGAGCGGGTGGCGTTCCGCAAGTTGCGGCAGGTTCACCGGGTCTTGCGGCTTGATGAACTCCGTGTGCCGCCGGGCAACCGTTTGGAGCCGCTGAAGGGGGACCGGGAAGGCCAATGGAGCCTGCGGATCAACGAGCAATGGCGAATTTGCTTTGCATGGAGGGATGGGCATGCCTACGAAGTCCAGATTGTCGACTACCACTGAGCCAGCGATTGAGGGCGCGGAGTTGGAAGAGGGCGCGCGGATGCCGCCGTTGCATCCGGGGGAAATGTTGCGCGAGGAGTTCATGAAGCCTCTTGGCCTTTCGGCCAATGCGTTGGCGATGGAGTTGCATGTGCCGGTGACCCGGATCACGGAAATTCTGCGGGAGCGGCGCGGGATCACGGCGGACACAGCGCTCAGGCTGGCGCGATACTTCAACATGTCCCCGGAGTTCTGGATGGGTCTGCAGGTGGACTTCGACCTAGAGTCGGAGGCGGATGCCGCGGGCGGCGCCATCGAGAGGGAGATTCGCCCTCGTCCTTTGAGAACCCTCTCCCAAGACGAAGACTCTCGGGCCGTCGCCTGAGGCGATTGCCAACATTAGCAGTCTCTACAATGAAAATTGAACCGGTGACCCGTGAATTGCAAGGGTAGATCGGACCAGCGGCTGCTTAACCAGGAATTGAGTCCAAACAGACTATGCCCACGACACAGAACAAGGATTATTACGGCACGCTTGGCGTCAAGAAGACGGCCACGGCGGAGGAGATTCGCAAGGCCTTCCGCAAGGCGGCGCGGCGGTATCACCCCGACGTCAACCCCGGTGACAAACGGGCCGAGGAGAAGTTCAAGGAGATCTCCGAAGCCAACGACGTGCTGAGCGACGAGAAGAAGCGCAAGATCTACGACCAGGTGGGGTTCTACTCCGACCAGATCGACCCGGCGACGGCGGAGGCGTATGCGCGGCAGCAGGATGCGGGCGGGCGGCCGGCTGTGGACTTTGACGGGTTCGACTTTTCCGGCTTCGGCGGGCCGGGACAGCATGGCGGGACGCAGACGGGCTCGGGATCGGCAGGGTGGGGCAGCTTCAAGGACATCTTCTCCGGGATCTTCTCGGGGGCGCAGCATCCGCAACGGCCGAGGGGACCGCAGCCGGGAACGGACCTGGAATACCAAGCAACGGTGGACTTCTGGACGGCGATCCGGGGCGGGCAGGCAAAGATTCAGGTGAACCGGCAGGAGGTTTGTCCGACGTGCCACGGACAGGCGCACTCCGGCGGGCCGATGCAATGCCCGGAGTGCAACGGGACCGGGCAGGTGACGCAGATGGGCGGGCGGATGAAGTTCAATATTCCCTGTCCGCGCTGCAATGGGACAGGACGCATCTCGAACGATTGCGCCACGTGCCATGGTGAAGGGGTGGTGAGCCGGACGGAGTCGGTGGAGTTCCGGATGAAGCCGGGGACGCGGGACGGGCAGAGGATCAAGCTGCAAGGCAAGGGCAACGCGGGGTTGAATGGCGGCGAGCCTGGGGATCTTTTTGTCATTGTCCGCACCGGGACGCACCCGGTGTTCACGCGCGTAGGAGACGACATTCAGTTGACGGTTCCAGTGACGATTGCCGAGGCCTCTTTAGGAGCCAAAGTCGATGTGCCGACGATCGACGGCCGGGCGCAGTTGAAGATTCCGCCGGGTACGCAGAGCGGGCAGAAGCTGAGAATGCGGGAGCGGGGTGTGGAAAATGCGCAACGGCCGGAGCAGCGCGGAGACCAGATTGTGACTGTGGAGGTGGTGGTGCCGACCTTGCAGGACGAGCGCAGCAAGGAGATCATGCGCGAACTGGCCAGGCTGAACAACCAGGACCCGCGGGCGGCGCTGTTTGACAAGCTGTGAGCGCCCGCAGAACAAGGTTCTCCCATTTTTCGTCACATTCCTCGTGGCATGCCAGGTGGTATAATCCGGGCCAAATGTAAACACCGCGGTCATCGCACTGGCCCGCATGCTCATGGAGGAATCTGATGCAATCTGCTCGTCGTTCAGCTCTTCTTCTCGCAATCGCAGTCCTCTCCGTTTTAATTCTTCCCCCTGCTTTTGCAACGGAGCTCGTCGTCAACGGCGGGTTCGAAACTGGAACCTTCGCAGGGTGGACCACCTCAGGAGCGCCCTTTGACTGCACTAACACCGGAGTCGACGGCATTGTGACCCTCGGCCCGCACTCCGGCAACTACTCGGCCTGCTTCGGTAACCCTACGGCGCTCACCTACATTTCGCAGAACCTGCCTACGTCTGACGGCCAGACCTATCTGCTCAGCTTCTGGTACGCCCAGCAGCCTTTTGGGCAAATTCCAGACAACATTGCCGCGGTCTATTGGAACGGCAACCTGCTCGGCGGCGGGACCAACGTCCCTGTCACAGGATGGAGCGAGATCCAGGCACTCGTTACTGCATCAGGAGCCGCCACCGAGCTCGAGTTCGGTTTTGAGAACACGCCCGGCTGGTTTGCCCTTGACGACGTCTCCGTCCAAGCCACGCCGGAGCCGCAGTCCGTGGTTCTTCTGGTCACTGGGCTGGGGCTGCTTGCCTTGATCCTTGCCGCGGGCCGCCGGACCCCAACATCGTAGGCGGGCCGCCGGCATCAAGCGCCCCGGCATGAGTGCCGTGCAACGCTGCCCGACTCTCGGTGCAAGACGCTCGACGGCCGCCACACCCTCGATGCGATTGCGGCCAAAAGGGGTTTTGTCTTCAAGAATCCTGCCCGAAGAAAGGAAATTTCGCCCCGACAGCGAATTGCGGGATAATCTGAACGGGAGCCTGCCTTCTGGGGCTCTTTGCAAGTCCTTTCGGATGCGAGAAGTACCTCGGGTGGCTCATGGCGGCAAAACGGAAATCGAAGGGCGCGTATATGATCTCGGCGGTGGCCGAGATGTACGAGATTCATCCGCAGACGCTGCGCCTTTATGAGCGCGAGGGTTTGCTGAAGCCGTCGCGGACCGAGGGCAACACGCGGCTCTACACGGACGAGGACCTGGAGCGGCTGGAGTTCATTTTGAACCTGGCGCGGGACCTGGGGGTGAACATCGCCGGCATCGCCATCATCCTGCAGATGCGAGAGCGGATGGAGGAGATGAACCGGCAGATGCAAAGCTTTGTGGAATATGTGCGGACGGAGATGCTGGCGCGGTTCCAGCAGGCAGCGCCGGGGTCAGCCGGTGCGATCGTTCCGCTGCGTCGTCCGGCAGTGGTGCGAGCGGCGGTGAAGAAGCCGTAACCTCGCCTGGCGCGAAGCTCAGACTTTGGGGCATTTTTCCCTGAGTTCGTTCAACAGCCGCGCCAAACGGTCGCTGGTCCGAGCGCTCATGGTGTGAAATCGCAAGCCAAGGACGTGGTGATCCGTCTTCACCTTGACGTTGGCGGCAATCCGGAGCGGATACCCCAGTCCAACAAAGTCCACTTCCACTTGTGTGTCTTCCTGGATCTGGGTCGGGCTATCCATAAAGAGCCGGCATCCGCTCAAGCTGATCTCGAGCAAGAGGCATCTGATTGCAATTCCCATATCCACGACCGACAGGGTTGCCATCGCTTCCATTTCGTGCCGGTAGTGGACGCGCCGTTCGATTCCTCCAGGAGGTTTTTCACGCCTCACGCGGCGCAGTTCCGCCTTTGTAGGCCTTGGCTTGGCTCCCGGAGCGGGCGATTCCGGATCTTCTGGCGTCAGCTGTGCCGCCAGCTCAGCCGCCTGCAGCAGGCCCGCATCCTTCAAATGCGCGCTGAGTTCCACCATCTGCCTACGGGTCACCCAGTCGAATTCGAAGATAATGCTCTCGTCGTGATCGTTCACCATCGTCACGCCGACGAGGGTGTACTCGACACCGGAAAACTGGAAGATCGCGCGTACCCGGAGGTTCGGGCGAAGCAGGATAGGCTCATCGGGCAGGACTCGAGCCGTGGCCGGGCTCAGATGGATCATCTCGCCACGGAAGGTTGCATCCAACGCCTCCACCTCCATCAGGACCGGGCGACGAGCCAACTTGTCCAGGGCCGCAGGACCGTCTGTATCGGTCCATAGCGGGATCAACGATTCTTTGTACATAGCACTTTGCCAAGTTCCTTTCACTTCGACGGAACTGATGCCGGGGGTCCCAAATCGCAAACCCCAATCCAGTCCTGAACTTCATATCGGATTGCGGCACGGACAAGTGAGCCCGTGCGCAAGATTTCCCAAAAAAGCCCCTTCCGACGCCAACCGCCCGTCGAATCGCCGGATCTGCTTCCTGGCCCCCACTCGAATCAGCGTCCATCAACTTGATAAGACGACCCTTGTGAGCGGTCTTGTTCAGGGGCGGTCGGGGACGCTGCGGAAATGCCGGTTCCCGATCGCCCTTGTACAAGTATTCTTAAAGCTACATGTCGTACGTTTTTCTTGGATTGGCCGTCTTCGGCCTGCTGACTTCCACGGTGTTTGCCGGGATGGTGCTGTGGGCGGTGCCCGGTTTCCTGCGGGAAAGGCGGGCCGCACTGGCACAACTGAAGGCGCGGCCGGGGTTTACGCCACCTCTGAGTCTCTTGAAGCCGCTGCATGGGGCCGAACCGGGGCTGGAGACGTACCTCGAGACGTTTTTCGAACAGGATTACCCGGAGTACGAGATTCTTTTCTGCGCGCGGTCGGCTGAGGATGCCGGCCTGGAGGCGGCGCGGCGGGTGGCCCGGCGGTATCCGCTGATTCCGGTGAAGTTTCTTTGGACTGGTGGCGAGCCGGACTATATCAATGCCAAGGTGGCCTCTCTGGAAAAGATGGAGGCCGCCGCGATCTACGATCTTTTGGTCATCAGCGACAGCGACGTGCAGGTCAAGCCCGATTATTTGCGGGCCGTGGCGCTGCCCTTCGCCTTAAGCCACGTGGGCGGGATGTGCTGTCCGTACCGGGGCGTGGCGATAGAGGGCGGACTGTGGGCGCGGCTTGAGGCCGTGGGCATGAGCGTGGAAATGACGGCCGGGGTTCTAGCGGCGCGCGCAACGGAAGGAATGAAGTTCGTGCTGGGGCCGACGATGGCCTTTCGGCGCAATGTGATTCGGCGGATGGGCGGCTTCCGGGTGACGGCTGACTATTGCGCAGACGATTTTGTGCTGGGCAACGAGACCTTCAAGCTGGGCCAGACGGTGGTGTTGAGCCACCATGCGATCGACCACATGGTGATCAACTCGAAGTTCTGGCTGTCAATGAAGCACCAGGTCCGGTGGATGCGATCAACCAGGTTTTCACGGCCCATTGGCCATTTGGGGACCGCGCTCACCTTTAGTGTGCCGTTTGGGTTGCTGGGATGGGGTGCGGCAGCCTGGCTAGGACACCCTTGGTGGGGGTTGGGGCTGATGGGCTGGAGCGTGGCGACACGGCTCGCGCTTGCCGCCGCGGTGGGCCGTCTGGTGGTGGGCGACCGGAGCTGGTTTGGGCTGCTTGTGCTTTACCCGATACGGGACCTGTTGGGGTTTGTCTTCTGGGCGGCGAGCTATTGGTCCGGCAAGGTTCTCTGGCGGGGCCGGGTGTACGAACTACTGCCGGGGGGGAAGATGCGGGCGGCGAGGTAGGGCAGGACTCTATGGAACCTCGTCATGTGTGAGGCCGCGCCTTTGTTCGCGCCCTTTTCAATCTTCCAGGTTATCTTAGCGGCCGGTCGGTCCAGAGGGCTTTGTCGGCGAGGAACTGGACAGCGTAAAGGCGGCCAGCGAGGAGGCTTTCCGCTTTCTGCTGGTTCTGGTCCTGGGCGAAGAGCCACTTGCGCTCGCCTGTGCCCCAGACTTTCGAGAGCCGGTCTTCGGAGAGAAAGATATCGGGGGCGTCGGGGTAGCAGGAGCCCCACAGTAGCGGCGTGCCCTCGCCATGCTGGCCACAGCGCGGGATCACCATCATGGCCGGCTTGCCATGGAAAAAGTGGTGGGTATAAAAGACGACCGAGGAGGCGTCGGAGTGCTCTCCGTAGATGATGAAGGTGTCGGCTGGCGAGCCATTCCGGATGATGGTGTCGGCGAATTGCTTGGAGCCGAGCATGGGATCGAAGCGGGCGAAGGCGATGTGCGCGGCGACCAGGAAGACCGCAAAGGTGAGGGCTATGCTGACGGTGGCGGCAATGTTCCGGCGTTTGAGCCGCAGCAGCCAGCCCACGGCCGGGCCGATGAGGAGGGTGACGGCGGCCAGAGCGGCGGGGAGCCGGAGGGCAGCAAAGGAGGCGCCGGTGAGGTCGAAGAAGTGGGACATGGAGAGGGTGTAGTCGCCTACGCCGCGGTGCGCCAGGACGGTGCCGATGTCGGAGACATAGGGCAGTTGCTGGGAGTCCCACAGGCCCCAGGCGAGGACGGCGGCCGAAAGCACGCCAATGACGGCGAAGACCGCGTGAGCCCAGGTAAGCCACTTGATGGAAAGCAGCGGCGCGCCGCTGTTGGGACTGAAATCGGGGCCGCGGTTTTCTTCAATGCCGGTGAGGACCGCGGCGATGAGGATGAACAGGGGCGTCCAAACCGGGAAGGTGTAGTACTCCTGGTTCGATGATAGGGAGAAGAAGAACAGGGTCCAGGCGGAGAAGAGGCTCAGCAGCCAAGCTGAACGCACACGGAATTTGAGGCGGAAGACGTAGCTGGCCACATCTTCGCGGACGGCGTGGTCGAGGTAGAAGTCAACAGTGTGGCCGGCGTCGTGGCGGAGATGCTGCAGCCAGGTACGGCGGGTCTTCCAGGCCAGGGCGAGCAGGGCAGGCAAAAAGAGACTCCAGGGGAAGAGCCAGACCAGGTGAAGGAGCCAGTAGGCCGCTGTGGGCAGCTTGTTGTAGTCGTGGGGGTAACGCAGCGAGAAGAAGCGCAAGACGTGTTCGTTGATGAAGTAGAAGTACCAGAAGCCGTGGACGTTGCCGATGGTGGGGTGGTTGCCGACGGGGTGGCCCTGGTCGGGATTGGCGAGGCCGACGAGGATGTGCCAGGGCGCGGCGATGCCCAGGAAAAGCAGAAAGCCGGAGACGGGCTTCAACTGGCGCCAGCGGCGCCAATGGCCAGTGAGGAGCAGGTAGGGAACAGCTCCGCCGATGAAGAAGACAGGCGCGATGAGGCCCTTGGTCAGCAGAGCCAAGGCAACGCAGGCCCACATCCAGTAGATGCGCGCGGGGCGGTTGTCCTCCAGCCCGGTGAGCAGACAGTAGAGGGCCAGAAGCAGGAAGAGGCTGAGCTCGGCCTCGGGAATGATGAAGCGGGTAAAGAGAAAAGGGCCGATGGAGGTGAGCACACCCAGGCCGGCGTAGAGTCCGGCGCGAGATCCCCAGGCGCGGCGCGCCCAGGCCCAGGCAAGCCAGCTTAGGCCGAGCATGGCCAGCGAGTTGGGCAGATGGGTGGCAAAGGTGTTCTCGCCAAAGAGGCGATAAGAGCCGGCCACGATCCAGTAGGGCAGGGGGGGCTTCTCGATGTAACGGATGCCGTTGATCTGCGCGGTGATGAGGTTGCCGGTCTCGGCCATGTGCTGCGCGGCCTGGGCATGGGAGGCGTCCACGTCGTCCATCAGGGGCGGCGAGAAGAGCGCGGCAAAGTAGACGGCCAGATAGAGGGCTGCAAAGAGCAGCCAAGTGGCCAGCGCGGAGGGCGATTGCTGCGGGCGCGAGAGCGATCGCTCCGGGTTTGTCGGCGCGGAAAATGCCATGGAAGAAGGATAACAGCCGGATTGGTATGGAGCTTCGCATGGCGGGCGAGCCTGAACGGGCGATAGGAAAGCTGCGCTGAGAATGGGAAGCGGTTCACCGAGATGAATTGTCGAACAATGGGTAACCGCATGGTTTTTCAGGCCGTCCAATTCCTCAGGCCGGGTGGATGCGGCCCGGCGGAAAGGACTCCGTCATGCGCGCTCGCAGGTTTTCGCTCTTCTTCCTCTTCTTCAGCTTGTGTCTTGGGTTTTCCGGTACGCTTGCTTGGGCGGCGACGCCGGGGTTCTCGATCGCGGCTACCAACGTCACCCTGACCGCGAGCGGCACTGGGTCAACCACCTTCACTCTCACTTCGCTCAACGGCTACACAGGGCTTGTTGCTGTAACTTGCGATGCGACAAATCCGCCGGTGGGAGCCAAGCTGCCCTATTGCGGCGGCGGGCCTATAGTTGCCTTTACTCTGACCGCCGACAAGGCGGTAAGCGGATCGATGGGGTTCTATACGGGGGCCGTCCCGCTCGCTGCGGGCCTGACTCATGGTGCGGGCTATACTCCCGCAGCCGGCTTGGCCCTGGCCGGCAGTCTGCTGCTTGGGTTGGGTTTCCGGCGCAGGGCGCGTCACTGGCTCCTGCTGGCCTTGCTTGCCGTGGGTACACTCGCGGGTCTTGCGGGAATCTCCGCCTGCGGTGGCAACGCCAACGGGCTGACGCCAGGAACCTACCAGTACACCATGACTGCGACAGACGTGAACACGTCCGCACAGGTGACTTCCTCCTTCAATGTGACGGTGCCGTAGACAGGTTGCGAACTGCGCCTGTCCCGCTTGGCGCTGTCCATCCCTGTGCTTGGAAAGCGCAACTGCGTGGCGGATCGGGGATTGCAGAATTTTTTCTGCCATGCGGCCGCCATGGGTGAATGGTTGGCGAAAGGGGAGTTTTTCGAAAGAGCGTGATTTTGGCTCAAAACGGGCCCAAACGGGGCTATTTGAGGCGAAAAGCGGGGTTTTTGGGGGCCTGTTGTTTACCAAGTGGTTACTGGGTGTATTTTGTAAGCTATTCATTCTGGGTTGTTTATTGGAATACGGGAGTGCAAATAGGGGCTTTCACAGGGGGGCTTCGTTTTTTGGGGGTGATCCGGATACGATTTGAAGGGTTTTTTGCATGGGGCCGCAGCTATCTCCCTATTCCCGATTGTGCTCCGGAGGAAGGTAATTCTACGCAAAAGGCAGCTATCAGCTTTCAGCTATCAGCTTTCAGCTCTCAGCTCTCAGCTCTCAAGGTCGGGAGTGCAATCCCCCCTGGGTTGGGGTGGATGCGGGATGTGGAAGAGCTGGATGGTTTTAAGCCGGTCGTGGCCATGAACAAGCCTTCCTCGCTTCTCGATACGCGCGTCATCTACTGCGGCGACAATCTGGAGCAGCTAAAGAAGCTGCCGGACGGATGCATCGACCTTATCTATATCGATCCGCCTTTCAACTCGAACCGGAACTACGAGGTGTTCTGGGTGGCGACGAAGGAGAAGCGGTCGTTCGACGACCGGCATGAATCCACGCAGGCGTATATCGAGTTCATGCGGCCCCGGTGCGTGGAGCTGGCGCGGGTGCTGAAGAAGGCAGGGAGTTTTTATTATCACTGCGACTGGCACGCCAGCCATTACGTCAAGGTGATGCTGGACCAGATTCTGGGGGAGAACAATTTTCTCAGTGAGATCATCTGGAATCGCACCCTCGCAAAGGGTTTAGCCTTCACGGGTTTTCCAAACAACCACGACAACATCTTCCTTTACAGCGGCGGCGGTGAAGCCGTATTTAACCGGCCACACAGCCCCTACGACCCAGACAATCTCGATGAGAGGATCGCTGGCAAATACTCGCATCGCGACCCAGATGGACGGCTCTATCAGTTGGACAATTTGACGAATCCCAACCCTGACCGGCCCAATCTGACTTACGAATTCTTGGGTCATACAAAAGTTTGGCGATGGAAAAAACAGAGGATGCAGGAAGCCTATGAAGCTGGAATTGTTGTCCAACCGAGCCCCCCAGCGCGATACCGCGAATGAAGCGTTACCTCGACGAGCAGGAAGGCCGTCCTATCGACACAGTTTGGGTGGCCGCCATGGGTTTGCAGGCCTGGAGGGGTTTTGCTCGGCGTTTGGGAAGAAGATTCTTTGAGGGCTACGCCAGAACCGGCAGGAGGTCTCGACTTGCGGCATAGCCTGCCTGGATCTCCCTTGCCCAATCAAGCGCGGTTGCGGCTGGAGAAACAGGATTGTTGACTCGGATGGGAAAACCGTCGTGCGTTCGTCCGTCGAGCGCCCGGCCTGCGCGCTTCTTGTGAATGCCGCCCCACTGCTTGAAAAAGAAGGGAATGCCCGCCTCGCTGCACTGATCGCGAATGGAGGTTACCCACTGTTTTTCGAGAGGCCTGGCGCCGTGGCCGCTTTCTCCGCCGACAATGACCCAATGAACGCCGCATAGGTTCAAGCGGCCCAATCCCTCAAGCAGAGGCTCGATGGAAAGAAATCTGACAGCGGCGGGCGACTTCTGCAGATCGCGAAGGCGCGGGAGGCCATGCTGCTTGTTTTCAACGCTGACTCCCCACCAGATGTGCGGAGCCGCAGCGGCAAAGCGCAAGCGGCCACGCAACAGGCTGGCCATGCGGGTTGAGCGCTTGGTGAGTATCTGATAGGTGTGCCAGTTGGCTTTGACCATTACCGATGCTACCGCTTCAATGTAGTCGTCCGGAACTCCATCGTGGAACAAATCGCTCATGGAGTTGACGAAGATCATCTTGGGAGTCTGCCAGCGCAGCGGCTCGGCGAGCTTTTCCGGAACCAGGCGGAGGTCGAAGCCCTGCTCATAGGGATGGCCCGGCACTCCGCGAAACCGTTCTGCGAATACTTCGACGTAGCAGTGCTTGCATCCGGGGCTGACCTTGGTGCAGCCTCGGACGGGGTTCCAGGTCGCGTCGGTCCATTCGATGGTGGAATGCTCAGCCATTTAGAACATCTCCATAGCGTGCTGATTGCTCAAAGATGTACTTCACAATTCTGTGTGCGGTCGCTTTCTGAGCCGCAAAGAATAGGTAATAGACGATTGCCCCTTTCGTGTTTCGCATGGGAATCGGCTCTGGGACATACCCGAATCCGGCTGCCTTCTTGAGTCTTGATTGAAACGCCTGTGCGATTCTGTCAATCGAGTTCTTCTCCTGCATCTCGCCGAATAGTCCCTGGACTGGTTCATAGGCTGCTTGCCTCCACGACTCGTCGCCCCAGAATCTTGTCATGCGTAGTTGATTCGCTTCGGTGACCCGATCCGGATTGGCCCAAAAGACGTTCATGTTCATGTCCATCACGGGGAAGTTGAGGAATATCTCGACAACGTTAGAATCGCCCGCAGTCTTGATCACCTGCCAGTCGAGATGCAATCCGTATGGGTCTAAGATGCACAGCGCCCTTTGGAAATTCTCCCACTTTATCTGTGGGAAAACTTGGTCGAGTAAGATCTGGTTACAGTCCCCCTCATAGACGTGGACGTTCTTCCATCCTTTGCCGAGACCAGCAAGTGCTCCTGCCCGTTGAGGGTCCATGTCAACAAAGTGGAACTCGTCGAATGGGGGTTTAGCCTTGAGAGCCCTGGTTGGGCTTCCATCGATCATTCGTTGACTACCCTTAGCCTTGTGGTATCCAGCCCCTGCGAAGCCGTCGATGTAAACGCTTCGCAGTCGATTGCTTTGAAGAATCTGGTTATAGAGGCGCGCGTATTTGGCCAAAATTGCGAGCTTGACCTCGGACCAATGCCCTATTTCGTCGATTCTTAGCTCTGAACTCATATTTCGCTCAATGTTCGCTCTTTATTCACCTTGCGGTCAAGCACTCATTTCAGGAACAGGCTGCAGATAATCCGGGGAAACAACATTTCAGTCACACAGCCCAACTAGAATCGGATTTGAAATGGCAAAAAAACTACGTGTTGGCATTCTGTTTGGCGGGCGTAGCGGAGAGCACGAGGTCTCGCTGCTCTCGGCGGCTTCGATTTTGCAGGCGATCGATCGGGAGAAGTTCGAGGTGGTGCCGATCGGGATTACCAAGGAAGGGCACTGGCTGGCGGCGGGGGATGCGCACGACCTGCTGGAAGGGAACGGAAGCGAGGTGGTGCGGCGGCTGCGGGCCGGCGACCCTGAGGCCACGCCGGGAGCAAAGCTGCTGCACGAGGGGATTCCCACGCTGATGACGCCGGAGCCGGCCGACACCACCGCGGCTCTGACCTCGGAGAGCCTTCGTCCGGCGGCTTCGATGCTGGATGTTGTCTTCCCGGTGCTGCACGGAACCTTTGGGGAGGATGGAACGATCCAGGGGCTGTTCGAGCTGGCCGGGATCGCCTATGTGGGCTCGGGTGTGCTGGGCTCGGCGGCGGGGATGGACAAGGACGCGATGAAGCGGCTGTTTCGCGAGGCGCGGCTGCCCATTGTGAAGCACGTGACGCTGCTCAGGACGGAGTGGGAGAAGCAGCCGCGCAAGGCGATTGCGAAGGTGGAGGCGGCGCTCAAGTACCCGGTGTTTGTGAAGCCGGCGAACCTGGGGTCGTCGGTGGGGATCAGCAAGGCGCATGAGGGCAAGGAGCTCCCGGCCGCGCTGACTCTGGCGGCCAAGTACGACCGCAAGCTGGTTGTGGAGCAGGGAGTGGGCGGCAAAAAGTCCAAGGCCCGCGAACTGGAGGTTGCGGTGCTGGGCAACGATGAGCCGAAGGCCAGCGTGGTGGGGGAGATCGTTCCCGGCAAAGAGTTCTACGACTACGAGGCCAAATATCTCTCGGAGGGCTCGGTGGCGGTGATTCCGGCCAAGCTCAGCCGGGCCCAAGCCAAACAGATCAGAGAGATGGCGGTGGCGGCGTTTCGGGCCTGCGATCTGGCTGGATTGGCGCGGGTGGACTTTCTTATGGAGCCGGACGGGAAACGGCGGATTTACGTCAACGAGGTGAACACCATGCCGGGGTTTACCCGGATCAGCATGTATCCGAAGCTATGGGAGGCCACCGGCGTAAGCTACACGGACCTGATTACGCGGCTGATTGAGCTGGCGCTGGAGCGGCAGGCGGAGAAGGCGAGGACGGTTTACAGCAGGGAGTAGAAGAACAGTCGTCAGTGTTCCGTTGTCGGCTTACCCTTTGTGGGGTCAGGCAGAATGCTCCGGCTTGGGAACTGTGGGCCGGCTCGCGGTGTCTAAGGAGGGAGTGGATGGCGGGCGTTTTGGCTGAAGAGTGACGACCAAACCACTGCCGTATCCTAGAGCCGAAGGACTTTTATCATGACATTGCTCGATGCTCCCAAGTTCGACCCAGCCCGCGAACAACGCAGGCAGGTGTTTCAGTACAGCACGGCGGGGTTCCTGGTTGTGCTGTTTGTGGCGTGGTGGCTGGTGGCCGGGCGACCGGTGGACTGGCCCTGGAACTGGTACAACTACCTGGCAGGCCGGGCGATGGTGAACGACTTTCTTGGGGCGGTGGAGAAAAACGACCTGCCCAAGGCATACGGCATCTGGATTCATGACAAAGACTGGCAACAGCATCCGGTGAAGAATGAGGCCTATCCGTTTTCACGGTTCCAGGAAGACTGGAGTCCTACCAGCCCGGACAACGAGTATGGCGCGATTCAAAGCCACCGTATCGCACTGGCGGGGCGGTATGGGAACGGGCTGCTGGTTGCGGTGTTGATCAACGGACGCAAAAGCAAGGCGCTGAATCTGGAATACGACCCGAAGACCCGCACGCTGGACTTCTCGCCGCCGGGGGTGGAGCTTTATCTGGGGCCGTAGAAGGCGGCGGGTCGGCAGGTTGGCGAGTCAGCGGGATTTGTGCGGGTAATGGCAGTTGTGGGCTCCATTTGCTCCTCGACCATCAAGAAGCGGATGGAGGCCATGCGATTTTCTCAGGCACGGTGAGATCTTTCCGAGGGTCTTCCCCGGATGGTCTGCATCGAACAGGCAAGGAGAAGACGATGCCCCAGAGCACACACGATCGAGCTGCGGAACTGCATAATCTGGCAGCCCACGCTCACGCTGCCGCTGCTGCCGCCCACAGCAAAGCAGACCATCTAACCGCCCACGAACTCAGCCAACGGGCTCATGAGCTCTCGCAAAACGCTCTCAAGCTCTCCAAGCAGTTGGCCCAGGAAGCGAAAGAGTCCACTAAGGCGTAAGCAGCAGGAAGCTCGAAAGCGGGGACGCGTGGGTTCTTGCCCGTGTTAGATATCCCCGTGCGCCAGGGCGGCCAACGTGACCTCGAGGCTGGCAGGATCTTCGACGTTCAGGGACTTTTGAGTGGGGTCGATCTGGCTGAGCAGACCACAGAGGACTTTGCCGGGGCCGATTTCGATGAACAGTTCTGCCCCCGCTGCAATCAGGGCTTGCATGCAGTCTACCCAGCGGACCGCGTTGGTCACCTGGCGGATGAGGGCGTCGCGGGCTGCGTCGGCGGTGGTCACCAAGCCGCCGGTAACGTTGGCAGCCACGGGGATGCGGGGATCGGCCAGCGAGAGAGCGGTAAGGACGCGGGCGACTTCCTGCTGCGCGGGCAGCATGAGGGCGCAGTGGAAAGGGGCGCTGACGGGGAGTGGGACGGCGCGGCGGGCTCCTTTGAGCTTGGCCAGGGCCGAGGCCCTTTCTACGGCGGCCTTTGCGCCGGAGATGACCGTTTGGGATGGCGAGTTGAAGTTGGCTGCGGCCACCACGAGGCCGGTTTCGGCGGCGGCCTCGCGGCAGGCTTCGGCAACCCTGGCGGGGTCGAGGGCCAGGACGGCGGCCATCGTTCCCTCCCCCGGTGGGACTGCCATCTGCATCGCATGTCCGCGGGCCTTGACGGCGCGGACGGCATCGGCAAGGGAAAGAGTTCCGGCGGCTACGTGTGCCGACCACTCGCCCAGCGAATGGCCTGCCGCCAGGTCCGGCTCGACGCCGAGAGAGGCGAGCACGCGCCAGGCGGCGACGCTGACGGTGAGAATGGCCGGCTGGGTGTTCTCAGTCAGCTTGAGATCCGAGGCCGGGCCTTCGAAGATCAGCTTGGACAGCGTGAAGCCCAAGGCTTCGTCGGCTTCGGCAAAGGTCTGGGCGGCGATGGGAAAGCGCTCGGCGAGCGCGCGGCCCATGCCAACGGCTTGCGAACCCTGGCCTGGAAAGAGAAAAGCGATTCTGCTAGACATATCAGAGAGATTTTACGGGAACAGGACCGGAGGGCGCAGTGCAGCTTGCCCAGGGGCTCTCGATAGTTGAATGGACGACGCAATTTCAAGTCGTGATTTCCCACCATTTCGCCAGTTTTTCCCCGCGAGAAGCCGGCAAAAGAATGGGCACAGTACATCTGTGGGACTCTCAGCGACGGGAATCAGTTCCAGCGTTTCTTGTCGTCGTGGTCTTCATCCAGCTGCTTACCGCGGCCATCGAAGCGTACGGTGCGACCCTGGCGGCGCATGTAGACTTCGAACTTGCGTGCGGCGCGGCGGCGCTTCCAGCGGTAATAGCCGTTGCGCAGGGCGTACCACTTCTCGCTGAAGGCGAAGGAGACTCCGCGACGGGGGGCCATGCGAAGGTAGAGCAGGCCGGCCAGCGCGCCTCCCAACTGGGAGAAGGCGTACATCTTCTGCTCGCCGAAAAGCATGGCGATGGCAATGAGGGCGTAGAGGGCGACCAGGTAACGGGCCTTGATGCCGATGGTGAAGAAGAGCAGGAACTGGACGTCGCCGTTGAGGGCGCCGATGGCGACGAGCAGTCCGAAAATGCCGCCGATGCAGCCGTAGAGGGAGACTTCGCGGAGCGGAAGTCCGAGGGTGGGGGCGACGGCATAGATGCCGATGGCGGCCAGAGCGGTGCCAAGGACGGAAGCGGCGTAGAGGCCGGTGATCCAGCTTGGGCTATGGACGTTTTCAAGAAAGCCGGCCAGGAACCAGAGCGAGAGCAGTTCGAAGAGGGCTCCCCAGAGCCCGGGATGGATGAGGCTGTAGGTAATTGGCTGCCAAAGCCAGCCGTGCAGGAAGGCGCCGGGATAAAGGCCGAACAGGTCGCTGAGTGGAGTTGCCGGGTGGGGAAAGGCGACCTGGGCAAGGAGCAGGGCAAAGTAGGCAAAGAGATTGAGGAGCACCAGGCGGCGGGTGGCGCCGTGGAAGTCGGGGAAGGCAAACGGAGTGGCGCCGATCCTGGCCATCGTAGACACAGGGTAAACCGTTGAGCGGGCGGGTGTCATGGGATTGTTGGCGCTAACCGTCCGCGGGGACTTGAATTCCGCGACGATGGGGAAATGTCCGATCATGGAAACCTCGCCGGCCCGCAAGGCCTTGCAATAGCCTCCGTCACGGTTGCCCCGGTTGGGGAATGGTGGACCGAAAGTCTTCCTGGTCGGGAGTCGCGGTCGGGATTGGCGCCTGTGCCCCTTGACCTGAGGCCGGGTTCTCCCTAAAGATAGCGATGTCGTGCCGCAAGGCACCGTCATCTTACAAGACGAAATGCAGTGGAAAGAGAGGAGGCTGCCGTGCCCAACTGTCCTGAATGCGAGAATGGACTTGACATCGAATTGGACGAATTGGAAGAAGGCGACGTGGTTACCTGCGACGAGTGTGGATCGGAGTACGAGGTGGTCGGCGTAGAACCGCTAGAGTTGGCGCGGGTGGACGGCGACCTGGATGACGACGACGATCCGTTTGAAGAAGATGAGGAGGAAGAGTGAGGAGTAGCCGAAGGGTTTTGCTGGCCGGAGCGGTGTTTGCCGCGCTGGCGGCTGGGTTGGTTCCGAGGGGATCGGAGGGCGGGTTCATTGGGCCGTTAGGGGCATCGGCACAGAATCTCGGTCAGCGGGTGGTGATGGGGACCGTAATCGACTCCAACTCAGCACCGGTTGCCGGCGCCACCGTATTCCTCAAGGATCTGAAGAGCAAGGCGATTCGCAGCTATACTTCCGCAAACAACGGGAGATTCCGTTTCGCCCAGGTGAATATGGCGGAAGACCATGAGCTGTGGGCGGAGAAGGATGGGAAGAAGAGCGCGACCAAGACAGTGAGTTCGTGGGATACTCGCAAGGAGTTTGAGGTCGATTTGAAGTTGAAGTAGGAGCGGCTATAGCGGAACCAGAGTCGATGTATCCCGAAAGCACAGCATTCAAGTCGACGCGACCATCGGGGAGCGGCGACCCTGCGCAAAACTCAACAGGACACGGTGACTTTGGTTCCGCTCTAACCTGAGTTAGAGCGTATTACTCCTGCTTGAGGATCACGTCGCCGTTGATGGTCTTGATGACCACATGATTCAGCCCGCTTCCAACCCGGCCTTTTGCGCGGATATATCTTCGCGGGGTGCCTTGCGAAGTATCCCAGTCTTCGCTCGATTGCTGAGTGAGGCCGATGCTGTCTACGATTTGGAAAGTTCCGGGCGCGTTTTTCGTGTAGGCAAGAGTGATCCGCACATCCATCGGGAAGTCCTTGGGAACGGTCAACTCAATCGTGCCTGAGTTCGAGGTGAGCTCGACATCCCGCTGACTGGAGGAGGAACCAACAAGCCGGGCCCGGATATCCCCCGCCATAGTGGTCGCCTGGACGGGACCGCTTGCCTGGTTGATGGCAATCTTGCCGGCCATGGTGGTGGCATTGACAGAGGCATCCGCGCTGTCAATGGAGATGTTACCGCCCATGGTCTTGACTTTGGCGAACGACCCCACATTCCCGAGATGGATATTCCCGCCCATGGTCGAGAGGTCGGCTCCCTGCGGGGCGTCTTTCACCTCGATATCGCCCCCCATCTTCTGAATACTCACGGGGCCAGAACCGGAGGCGCCCGAGGTCGTTTCTAGACTGTCCGAGCCGGATTTCTTGCAGCCCAATAAAGCGGCGGGAATTGAAGCCGTGAGGATGAGCAAAAACAGCACTCCGGCTTTGTGCATCTTCATAGTGCTGACCTCGAATGAGATTCTGGCAGATCGATCAAATCACCATACGGAACCCACCGCTCAATTGTTCCAATGCAAATACGAATTCCGGCTCGGCGTTCGTTCCGTCCTCTCGCTTCACCCGTCCAGCTTCTTCGTCACCAGTCCGTTGAGCAGGGCGGGGTTGGCTTGGCCCTTGGAGGCTTTCATCACCTGGCCGACGAAGAATCCGGCCACGGTCTTCTTCCCTGCGCGATAATGCTCGACCTGTTTGGGATTGGCGGCGATCACCTGATCGATCAGCACTTCAAGGGCTGAGGCGTCGGTGATCTGTTCGGGCTTCTCGCGGTCGTAGACGGCCGGGAAGTCTTCGCCCTTCTCAAAACACTCATCGAACAATTGCTTCATCTGCTTGGAGCTGATCTTGCCTTCGTCGAGCAGATCGGCGGCCAGGACGATGCCGGCCATGGAGACGGGGGACTGCTCCTGCTCAAGACCGAGGGCTTTCAGCCTTCCGCCCACCTCGCTTAGGAGGACATTGGCGACGCGGCGGGGACTGCGGGCAGCGCGGGCCGCGGCTTCAAAGCGATCCGCGAACTGGCGCGATGCCGTGAGGGTAAAGGCGTCCTGGGTGGTGAGTTCGTACTCGGCGATCATACGGGCGCGGCGCGCTTCGGGAAGCTCGGGGAGCTCCTCGCTCTTTTGCGCAAGGAATTCCAGTGTGACAATGAGCGGCGGCAGGTCGGGCTCGGGGAAGTAGCGGTAGTCGTGGGCCATCTCCTTGGAGCGCATCGAATAAGTGCGGCCTTCGGCGGCGTTCCAAAGGCGGCTTTCCTGCACCACGCGGCCGCCGGACTCGATGACCTCGATCTGGCGCTCGATCTCGTATTCCAGGGCGGCGCGGACAAAGCGGAAGCTGTTGACGTTCTTGACTTCGACCTTGGCTCCGAATTTGGGCGCGCCCTTGACACGCACGCTTACGTTGGCGTCGCAGCGCAGCGAACCCTCTTCCATGTTGCAGTCGGAGACGCCGGTGTAGAGAAGGATCTCTTTGAGCCGAGTCAGGTACTCGAAGGCTTCGTCTGGGGTCCGGATGTCGGGTTCGGAGACAATCTCAATCAGAGGAGTCCCGCATCGGTTGAGGTCGAGATAGGTGCGGGTGGCGGAGTCGGCAAAGCCGTCGTGGAGGCTTTTGCCGGCATCCTCTTCCATGTGCAGGCGGGTGATACCGATTCGCTTCAGGCTGCCGTCCGCGGCTGGCACCTCGATAAAACCATGCTCGGCGATGGGCTTGTCGAACTGGGAGATCTGATAGCCCTTGGGCAGGTCGGGATAGAAGTAGTTTTTGCGGGCGAAGATGGATCGCTCGCGGACCTGGCAGTTGATGGCGAGGGCGGCTAGGGTGGCGAACTCGACGGCTTTGCCGTTGAGCACCGGCAGCGCGCCGGGCAAGCCCAGGCAAACCGGACAGATGTTGGTGTTGGGCTCCGAGCCGAACCGATTGGCGCAACCGCAGAAGGCCTTGGTGGCGGTGAGGAGTTGGACGTGGACCTCAAGTCCGATAACGGGCTCGTACTTGGCCAGGACTGCAGGGGCGAGGGCTGCGGCGGGCATATTGACTCTGATTCTAGCGCGAAGCGAAGCAGAGACCTTGCGATGCCCAATTCCAGGACTGAAGGCATGGGGCGGCGTTAATTAACCGGCACCGCGCGCGCCGCTGCGGATTGGGCTGGATCTTGAGTCACAACTACGCGTTCTGCTCACGCTTGGCGCACAATGGAGTCTCTCGTTGCAAAGCGACTACTCTCTACGCGCTAAAATGTTCCCGGTATTCCAAGAGGCCTATCCATGCGCGATTTTCGTCTCGCCGCCCTGTTGCTTCCGCTGCTTGCATGGGGCACGCTTAGCATGGCGCAGCAGGCCCAGGTCAGCAAACCCGACGATAATATTCTCGAATGCATAATTTCATACGATGGACCCGCGGACCGGTTCGACTGCGGCCTCGACAAGCTGAACAACGCATACGTCTTTGTGGGAACCATCAGCGCGGTGCATCCTGCACCGGAGAAGGAGAAGTCCGTCGAGATCGTCCCCTATGAAGTTTTTCTGGGCGATCCGGGCCACTCCATTACTGCGCTTACCTCCCAGGGATCGTGCTTCGGCAATCTGGAGCCCGGCCAGCAATGGCTCTTCTACCTACGCAACATTGATGGACAGACCGTTCTTGACTACAACATACAAGAAAGCGAACCCGTCAGTGAGGCAGGTCCACGCCTGGAGACACTGCGGCGGATGAAAAACCTGGTCGGCACGGGGCTTCTGCGCGGAAGAGTCGTGCGCGAACTTTTCGCCTCTTCCTCCGATAACGACGATGGAAGCAAGAAAGAGGACGCCAACGCGGTTTCGGGCGCTCGCATCACCGCTGTGCGGGAGTCCGACCAAGCCACCTTTCACATCGTCTCAGGCGACGATGGCTCCTTCGAGTTTCAGCCGCTTCCCGTGGGCGATTACGAGGTTGACATCGACCCCATCGGCAGCTTTCATCCAGTGGGCAGCTTTGCGGATATCAGAGAAGGCGAATGCCGGGCATTGATCCTGCGTAACTCCTCCGAAGCGCGTATCTCCGGCCACGTGCGCTGGCCCGACGGCAAGCCTGCCATCAAGGCCGACATCCTTTTGGTAGATGCCGACGGCTCCCGCGTCAATTCTCAAACGACCAACGAGGAAGGCGGCTTCGATTTTAGCGAGTGGGAGCCCGGCAGCTATATTGTTGGCGCGCGGCGGCCGGGCGCGCCTGAACTCAAGGTTGGCGCCTGCGGCGGGGCGCGCTGCGCGGACGATCTGCCCGCAGACCTTTACTACTTCGGGAATACCGCGTTGCGCAATGCGGCGCTGGTGATCAAACTAGGCGTCGACGAAAAGCGCGACGATGTGGAAATTGTGCTTCCGGCAACCGAGCCGAAAACCAAGCCATGATCCAGCTTGGAGACTACTCCGCCGGATCGTCGGCCGTAAACGGCGAGCAGCACGGCTTTTCGCTGGCGTGGAAGTTCATCAACTCGAGGCGGATGCCGTCCGGGTCGTAGAGGTTGAACTGGTACTTGCCGTCTTTGCCGATTTTGGGGTGGTCGTCGTGGCGGCCGGTGAGCCGGTTGCCGTCTTCAAGCACCTTGTAGGCCCCGGGTACGGAGACTTCGCCGATGGAGAGGTGGTCGAGGACGCCGAGCTGCTGCTGGGAGATGCTGGCGGGAATGCCTGAGCCGGAGGGTCCGCTGGTCAACATGTACTCCAGCCAGTCGTGGCTGTCCGGGGCCTGCTGGCTCACCCAGTCCAGTTTGCCCTCCGCCATGCCGCCGAACCAGTAGGGACGGAAGCCGAGCAGGTCGCGATAGAAAGTGTCCTCGACGGCGCGGCTGTGGACCAGGAAACCAATGTGAATGATGTGGTTGCCGATAGCCTGGGGAGTTGCGAGAGGCTTGAGCTGGGGAGCGGGCTGGATGAATTCGACTTTGTTGCCTTCGGGATCCTTGACGGTGAACCAGCGGCTGCCGTCGGGGCCTTTTTCGACCTGGCCAGGCACCTTCCATGATTTTGAGCCAAGGAAACGGCGGAGGGTTTCGGCGTCCTCGGTGTTCCATGCGGTGTGGTCGAGACGGTTAACGCCCGCGTCCGGGGGCAGCGGCAGCACCTCAATGAACTGCGTGGCGCTGAGGGCGTAACGGACGCCTTTGGGGTTTTCCGGGTCGGGGAGTTTGATTGCGCCGACGATCTCGCGATAGTAATGGTCTGTGGCCACCGGATCGGAGGCGTAGACGGCGAGATGGGAGATGCCGGTGATCTTCGGCCGCGTGAGGGGCTTGTCCGGCATTTGAGCGGCGGCAGTTAGCGTGAAGGCGGCAAGCAAAGCGGCGGCAAAAAACCTGGAGTGCATGATGGACCTCGATTGTTGCGTCGGGTCCACGATAAATCGATTTCTTGCGGTGCGCAAACCGGCGGCAACCGATGGCGCCCAAGGGCTCCGCCGTACAATGCCTCCATGCGCCAAATCGCTTTGACTCCTCTTGTTGCCGGAATTGCCCTCCTGGTGAGCTCTTCCGCTTTTGCCCAGACCGCTCTGCCCTCCGGTTCCGCGGAGGACCGCGCCCTGGCCCGCGAGATTTTCAAGCAACTGGTCGAGATCAACACCACGGACACGCCTCTGGGCAATGTGACCACCGCGACCGCGGCCATGCAAAAGCGGTTTCTGGAAGCGGGTTTTCCGCCTGAGGATGTGCATCTGCTGGGGCCCGATGCGCGCAAGCAGAACCTAGTAGTCAGGATGCGGGCCGCAGGTTCGCCCAGCGAGAAGCCTGTCCTGTTTCTCTGCCACATGGACGTGGTGGAGGCTCTGCGCTCGGACTGGTCGACCGATCCATTCGAGTTTGTGGAGAAAGACGGCTACTACTATGGGCGCGGCACCCAGGACATGAAGAACTCCGACGCCGCGCTGGTGGCCACGTTTCTGCGTTTGCACCGGGAGGGCTACAAGCCGAAGCGGGACCTGATTCTGGCGCTGACAGCGGACGAGGAGGGCGGCAAGTTCAACGGGGCAAACTGGCTGGTGCGGCAGCATCGGGAGCTGGTGGACGCGGCCTATGTCATCAATCCCGACGCGGGCGGGGTGGAACTGGACCACGGTCGTGCGGTCGTAGCCGATGTGGAGGCTACGGAGAAGGTTTACTCCGACTTCCAGATCACGGCCACGAATCGCGGTGGGCATAGCTCGCTTCCGCGCCCGGACAATGCGATCTATGAGTTGACCGCTGCCCTCGACAAGCTGGCGGCTTATGCGTTTCCGTTCGAGATGAACGAGGTAACGCGCACGTACTTCACCAACCTGGCAGGCCAGGAGACGGGGCAGACGGCGGCGGATATCCGGTCGATCCTCGCCGTCCCTCCGGACTTGGCCGCGGCAGCGCGTTTAAGTACGCAGCCAAGCTTCAACGCGAACTTCCGCACCACCTGCGTGGCGACGCGGCTGGCTGCGGGGCACGCGAACAATGCGCTGCCGCAGACGGCGCAGGCGATTGTGAATTGCCGCATCTTTCCGGGTCATTCGCCGGAGGAGATTCGGCAGCAGTTGATGGGGATCTTCGGCGACGCGAAACTGAGCGTGAAATATGTCTCCGATTCCTATGAGGTCTCCGACACGGCGCCGGAGAGAAAGGCGTTGGTCCCGCCGGCGCCGATCAAGGAGGTCTTCGAGCCCCTGACGCGTCTGACGCAGGCCCTCTGGCCGGGCGTGCCGGTTACGGCGGAGATGGAGAACGGGGCCAGCGATTCGATCTACTTTGCGCTCCAGGGAATTCCCAGCTACGGATTCTCGGCGATTGCGCTGGAGCGGGACGACGTGCGTGCGCACGGACGGGACGAGAGGCTGCCGGTGGATTCGTACTGGAAGTCGCTGGATTTCTTCTACTCGTTTTTGAAGGCGCTGGGCGGGGAGTGAGAGGGGACTCGGGTCGATCGCTGCCCCTTAAGGAATCGCCTGCCCCGCAGTCAGCCATTGGATGATTGCGCGATGGAAAACTCGCGGGCGTATCCCGCCGGTTCGGCGGAGATTCTAACGCGCAGGCTGCCGGCGGAATCGCAGGTGTACTCTTCGCGAATCCTCAAGCCGTTGGGATTGGCAAGCGGGGCCACCGGTACCGAGGCCAGGTCGGGGTGGTGTTGCAAGCCGGGATCGAAGGGAAACTGGATCTGATCCCAATTGGCAATCTCGCCGGTGGGCTGCTGGTGCTCGTCAAGCTGCGAGGACTCGAGATAGCGGAAGTGGCCGATGTTATGGGCCGGCTGGTAGACGCGCTCGACGCGAAGCGGCGGCTCGCCGGGCGCGGGCAGCCGCACGCCGCGGGGGAAGACCAGGTCGAAGACGATGGCTCCGCCATGTTCGGCTTCGCGCCAAAGGCCGAAGTTGCGATTGAATTGGTCTTGCACATGGTCGGGCATTTGTTCGGCCGGGGCGGCGGCGCGAATCGCCAGCCCGATGGCGCTGGCCGAGCGCATATAGGCCGAGCGGCGCACCTTGCGCCCAAAGCTCTCGCGGAGTATGCGCGCCACGGGCGGCAGTTCGGCGGCGCCGCCGGTGACATAGAGGGTGTCGAGCGAGCGCCCGGAATAGGCGGCGAGCAGATTCTCGACCACGGCGCGGGTCTGCTCGATCAGCGGACGGCAGCGCTCGTAGTATTCATCCACGGGGATGGTGACCTGCTCCCACCCTTCGCGCACGCGCTCCAGATCGATGGTGATCTTGCGCGTGTTGGGATTGAGAGACTCCTTCTTTTCCCGGCATTCCTCAAGCAGGCGATATCGCTCCGGCGCAGTGAGCTTGCGGTGCTCGCCGAGGGCTTCGAGCACAAGGGCGGCGAGAATCTCGTCGAAGTCATCGCCGCCCAGGCTGGGGATGCCATCGGAGGCCTCGACGGTGTGCTCGGTCTCACCGAGGGTGACCAGGGAGACGTCGAATGTGCCGCCGCCCAGGTCGTAGACGATCAGCCCGCTGCCCACCCGGCTCTTGCGCTCGGCGCTGTTGCGGTGGGCAAATTCGATTGCCGCCGCCGAGGGTTCGTTGAGCAGACCGAGCACGATAAAGCCCGCTTCCTGTGCGGCTTCCTCCGTCAAGAAGCGCTGGTTGCTGTTGGCGCTTGCGGGAACGCCGAGCATGACTTCGAGTTTTTCCGACGGGTCCGCGCCGAGGTTCGAGTGCTCCAGGAGCTGGGTCCGCAGGGCGGCCATCATCTCCGCCATGAGCAGGCGGAGGGGCAGAACCTGGCCGGCCACGTGGACCTCGGTATGTGGATTGGCGCTGCGCAGGTAGCGCTTCAGCGAGCGCAAGACGGTCCAGTTCTCATCCTCCTGCGCGGCGATCGCTTCCCAACCGTAAAAGCGCTTGGGGCCGTTCACGCCGGCCACGGGGGGAAACCAGTCGCGCACCTGGCCGTCCGGAGCTTCAAAACTAACCAGGGGAAAGTTGCCGCGGTCCGCAAGGGCGACCACGACGCGGGTGGTTCCGAAGTCGATTCCAAGTCTCATAACCTTCCAGTTTACGCTGAGTGTACGTTCCAGCCGAGTTACTGTCGGACCATAGACTGGTAAACTGGGATCAGATGATCCTCCCGTTCGTCCGCGAGATTTTTGCGGAGCTGGAGCACTCGCCGGGATTTGAGCGCGTACGAAGGCATCTGAGCCTGGGTGCGGGGCGGAGACGTGCGTCCGGACTGACCGCGACGGCGCGGGCGCTGTATCTTCCGCTGATGGCGCGGGCTGCCAGGCAGCCGGTGGTTGTTGTGGTGGCCGACAACAAGGCCGCCGAAGCGCTGGAGCCGCTGCTCAAGGCGGGGTGCGAACTGACCGGCGCGGTGGACGCTTCGCAAGTGGTGCGGCTGCCGGCCCACGACGTGCTTCCATTCGAGAATCTATCTCCACATCCGGATGTGCAGGAGCAGCGGGCGGCGGCACTTTGGAAGCTGGCGACCGGGGCAGTGTCGATTCTGATCGCGCCGGTGGAGTCGGCGGCGCTGAAGCTGTTCGATCGGGACTACTACGCCGGTCTCGCGGTGACGGTGAAGCGCGGCGAAGAGGTGGACGTGGAGGTGCTGACCGGGCACCTGGCCTCGGTGGGCTATACGCAGATGGATCTGGTGGAGATGCCGGGCCAGTTCACCCGGCGGGGCGGGATTCTGGATGTGTATTCGCCGGAGGCCGACCGGCCGGTGCGAATCGAGTTCTTCGGTGACGAGATCGAGACGATTCGGAAATTCGATCCGGAAACGCAACGGTCGCAGAGTGGATTGGACGAGGCGCAGTTGCTGCCGCTGACCGAGACGCCGGTGACCGAGCGGCTGCTGGCGGCGGTGCATGGGCGGCTGAGCCGGGCTCGCATGGGCGGCCCAGGCGCGGATGAGGACGAGGAAATGGCTGCCGAGCTTGCGGCTGCCGGCGGGGTGAGCGTGTTTCCGGGGTGGGAGTTCTTTTCGGCCGTAGCGGGGGCGGATAAGTCACTGCTAACTCTTGTGCCTAAGTCCGCGCTGTTTGTGGAAGAACCGGCGATGGTGCGCAACCAAATCGATCGCTGGTGGAACAAGGTGGAACAGCGGCATGAGCGTTCGGGGATCGGGTCGCTGATCCGGCCCGAGGACATTTATCTGAGGCCGGAGAGATTGCAGGCTATGCTCGACGCGCACATGGGATTGGATCTGGATCAGTTGGGCGCAGTGGATGTGCTGGATGAAGACTCGACGATGGGGGAGATCGAGCTGAACTCGCGGCCAACGTTGAGGTTTCATGGGTCGATTCCGGCCTTGACCGAGCAGTTGCGCACACTGATGGCTGCCGAGACGCGGATTGTCCTGGCGGCGGCGCACCAGGGCGATGTGGAGCGGCTGGCGACGGTGCTCCGCGAGTATCAGATCCCTTACCGGCTAGGAAGCAGGAATCCGCATCCCGGCGAGACAGTGCTGGATGAGGGGAGTTATCTGGCCGGCGACTTGCGTGTGCCGGTGATAGTAAGAACTCCGTTAGCCGCCGGAGTTAGTTTTGCGCACGCGAACCTGATAGTGTTTGGGGCCAACGATCTGTCGGACGACGCGGATGTGGCGGCGCGGCCCGAGCCGAAGCGATCGAAGACCGCGGCGTTTGTTTCGGACTTTCGCGACCTGGCGATCGGCGACTACGTGGTTCACGTGGACCACGGGATTGCGCAGTATCAGGGCCTGAAGGAGATTGCGCAGGACGGGCTCTCGATCGAGTTCATGATCCTGGAGTTTGCCGAGGCCGCGAAGCTATATGTTCCTCTAACTCGTCTGGATTTGATTCAGAAGTACCGCTCGACAGATGCGGGGCCGGCCCCGGTGCTGAACAAGCTGGGCTCGCAGCAGTGGGCCAAGACCAAGGCGCGCGTTCGCAAGGCCATGCAGGACATGACCGCCGAGTTATTGAAGTTGTACGCCCAGCGAACCACGGCGCAGGGGACGGCTTTCACGAAGGACAACGAGTTTCAGAAGGAATTTGAGGACTCATTCGACTACAACGAGACGGAGGACCAGCAGTCGGCGATCCGGGCGATCAAGTACGACATGGAATCTACAACGCCGATGGACCGGCTGCTGTGCGGCGATGTGGGTTACGGGAAAACCGAGGTCGCGATGCGGGCGGCGTTCAAGGCCGTGCAGGACGGCAAGCAGGTGGCGGTGCTGACGCCGACCACGGTGCTGAGCTTTCAGCATTTCGAAACCTTTAAGAAAAGGTTTGCACAGTTCCCGATCAATATCGAGATGATTTCGCGGTTCAGAACGGCGAAGGAACAGAAAGCGATTGTGGAGCAGGTGGAGACGGGCCGCGTGGACATTCTTATCGGCACACACCGGCTGCTGTCCAAGGACATCAAATTCCAGGACCTAGGCTTGCTGGTTGTCGATGAGGAGCAGCGGTTCGGCGTGCGGCACAAGGAACGGCTGAAGCAGATGCGCAAGGAGATCGATGTGCTGGCCATGAGCGCGACGCCGATTCCGCGCACGCTGCATATGTCGCTGGTGGGGCTGCGGGACATGAGTGTGATTGAGACGCCGCCCAAGGACCGGATGGCGATTCAAACGGTGGTGGCGAAGTTCGATGAAAAGATCGTTCGCTCGGCAGTCGAGGTAGAGCTGGAGCGCGGCGGGCAGGTGTATTTCGTGCACAACCGCGTGGAGTCCATTTACGAAATTGCCGCGCGGATTCAGGAGCTGGTGCCGGCGGCGCGCGTGGCCGTGGGCCATGGGCAGATGAGCGAAACGGAGCTGGAGCGCGTGATGCTGGCCTTCATGCGGCACGAGTACGACGTGCTGGTGGCAACGACGATCATCGAGAACGGGCTGGACATTCCGCTGGCAAATACGATCTTGATCAATCGCGCGGACCGGCACGGTTTGAGTGAGTTATACCAGTTACGCGGTAGGGTGGGGCGGTCGAACCGGAGGGCTTATGCGTATCTGCTTATCCCTCCCGACAATGAACTGACTGAGATTGCGCGGCGACGCCTGGCGGCGCTGAAGGAATTCAGCGACCTGGGCGCGGGGTTCAAGATTGCGGCTCTCGATCTGGAATTGCGGGGGGCGGGCAACATGCTGGGCGGCGAGCAGAGCGGGCACATCGAGGCGGTGGGCTTCGAGCTCTACACGTCGATGCTGGAGGCCGCGGTGAAAGAAATGAAGGGCGAGACGAGCCAGGAGCGGCCGGCTACGCAGCTTAACCTGGGCATCGCTCTGCGCATTGACGAGAGTTATGTGCCGGAGGAGAACCAGCGGCTGCGGCTTTACAAGAGAATCGCGGGGGCTGCGAGCGAGGCGGCCGTCGCCGAGGTGCGCGCGGAGATGGAAGACCGCTATGGCGCGCCGCCGGACGCGACGGTGTATCTGCTTGAAGCGGCGATGGTGCGCCTCGAGTGTGAGCGGATGGGGATTGCACAGATCGACCGCAGGCGCGGCGAGCTGCAGATACGGTTCATGGAGAATGCGGCTGTCGATCCGCGGCATTTGATGCGCCTGGTGGCGAAGAATGCCGGGCGGGGGGCGCAGTTCACGCCGCAGGGGCTGCTAAAGTATCCTCTGGCTGCTACGCGATCCGACGAAGTGCTGCTGGAGATTCACGATGTGCTTGCGGAGTTGGCCCCGGAGCCGGTGAGTGCGTAGACACAAGCCTTGATCGAAGAGAGGAAATATGAAGAAGCCTTTTTCGCTACTTGCCATTGGAGCATGCATGGGTTCTGCGATGGTTGCGCACGCCGCGAGTGAGAATTGGAAGCATCAATTCGAGAAGGTGTCCGATGAGTATTTCAACCAAGTGTATTTTTACTATGGGCCGACGAATGGGACGCTTGTCGGGTATCACCAGTACGATGGGCAGCTAGAGGATTACTCGCGGAAAGCAATCGATGCCCAGATTACGGCGCTGAAGAGCTTTGAGAAGCGCATCGCAGCGATCCATCCGGATGATGCAGCGGCGGATTTCGTCCCGCGAAGCGATCGGGAGATGGTGCTTGCGAATATTCGCTCGACGCTGCTGACGCTGGAGATAACTCGTCCTTGGGAGAAGAATGCGGATAACTACTCAAGCGCGTGCGCGGGGGCTGCGTTCGCACTGATGGAGCGGAAGTTTGCCTCGCCCGACGAGCGGCTACGGTCGCTGGTTTCGCGGGAGAAGCAGATGCCGGCGCTGCTCAATGCGGCGCGCGTGAACCTGAAGAATCCACCGCGCATCTATACCGAGATTGCCATCGAGCAGTTGCCGGGGATTGTGAGTTTCTTTGAGCACGATGTGCCTCTGGCTTTTGCCGATGCAAAGCAGGCGGCGCTGAAAGCGGAGTTCGCGAAGACAAACGCGGCTGTGATTGCGGCGCTGAACAGTTATCTCGACTGGCTGAGGACGGACATGCTGGCTAAGTCGAACGGTGATTTCCGCATTGGCGCGGAAGCGTTTTCGAAAAAGCTTGAGTACGACGAGATGGTGGACATTCCGCTGGACAAATTGCTGGAGATCGGCTGGGCCGACCTGAAGAAGAACCAGGCGCACTTCAAGGAAGTGGCAAAGGAGCTTGAGCCGGACAAGGAGCCGGGCGCGGTTCTTGACGAACTGGGAGCGAATCATCCCGCGCCCGATCGTCTGCTGGACGCGTTCCGCGCTACGTTCGACGGACTGGTGAGCTTTATCCGCGCGCATCGTATCGTGACCATTCCCTCGGATGTGCGGCCGATTGTGGAGGAGACGCCGCCGTTCATGCGCGCGACTACCTTTGCCAGCATGGATACGCCGGGGCCGTTTGAGGAGCATGCGACGGAGGCCTATTTCAATGTGACGCTGCCCGACCCCTCGATGAAGCCGGACGAGGTGGAGGGTTACATGCACTCCTTCAATGTGGGCACGGTGATTTCGACGGCGGTGCACGAGGCGTATCCAGGGCACTATATTCAGTTCCTCTGGCTGCCGCGGGCGCCGAGCAAGGTGCGCAAGCTGCTGGGGGCCAGTACCGATGTCGAGGGTTGGGCGCACTATTGCGAGCAGATGATGCTGGACGAAGGGTATGGCCAGCCGGGTGCGGGCGCCAAGGATGAGCGCGAGTCGAAGTTTCTGCGGCTGGGGCAATTGCAGGACGCGCTGCTGAGGAATGCGCGCTTCATCGTAGGGATTGAAATGCACTCGGGCAAGATGAGCTTCGACGAGGCGGTCGCGTTCTTTCAGAAGGAAGGCTACCAGTCCAAGGAGACGGCGATTGTAGAGACGAAGCGCGGAACCAGCGACCCGACTTATCTTTACTACACGCTGGGTAAGCTGGAGATCATGAAGCTGCGCGAGGATATGAAGAAAGAGCAGGGCGCGGCCTTCTCGCTGGAGGAGTTTCACAACGAGTTTTTGAAGCAGGGGTTTCCTCCGATCAAGATCGTGCGCGAGGCCATGCTGGGGGATGGTTCGGAAGCGCTGTAGGCGCGGTTTCGCACCCAGTTTCAATGTGAATTGCCATGAGGGAGATAGGATGAGCAAGCAGGTACGGAAAGCGGTTTTTCCCGCCGGCGGGCTGGGCACGCGGTTCTTGCCGGCGACCAAGGTGATTCCCAAGGAGATGCTGGCGCTGGTAGATAAGCCCGTCATCCAGTACAGCGTGGAAGAGGCGATCGCTTCGGGGATCGAACACATCATCATCGTGACCGGCCGCGGCAAATGCACGATGGAGGACCACTTCGACATCAGCTACGAACTGGATGCGACCCTGGAGCGGAAGGGCAAGCTAGAACTGTTGGCGGTGTCGCGCGCGGTGTCCTCGCTGGCGCGCTTGAGTTATGTGCGGCAAAAGGAGCCGCTGGGGCTGGGCCACGCGGTGCTCTGCGCCAAGGACCTGGTAGGCGATGAGCCGTTTGCGGTGATCCTGCCCGACGATGTGATCGATGCCCAGGTCCCGTGCCTCAAACAGATGATCGATGTGTTCAACGAGAGGGGAGGCTCGGTGCTGGCTACGATGACGATAGAAGGGCCAGAGATCAGCTCAAAGGGAGTCCTTGCCGGGGCTCGGGATACCACGAACGAGCGCATTTACAACTGCACGGGAATGGTGGAGAAGCCGAATTTCGCGCAGGCGCCCTCGAAGCAGGCAATTATCGGCCGCTATGTGCTGACGCCGCGAGTCTTCGAGTTGCTGGAGCAAACCATACCCGGCGCGGGAGGCGAGATCCAGATCACCGACGGCATTAATGCGCTGGCCAAGGAAGAGAAGGTTTTTGGTTACATGTTCGAAGGCAAGTGGTTCGATGCGGGCGACAAGTTCGGGATGCTACAGGCAACGGTGGAGTTTGCCCTCAAGCGGAGCGATCTGGGGCCGAGGTTTCGGGCGTATCTCAAGGGGCTAGCGCTGTAAAGCGGAGTTAGCTTGGTTAGCGGAGTTAGCGGCGTTAGCACGAAAGCGATGCGTTCTAACTCCGCTAGCTCTGCTAACTTGCCGCGAAGCCACAGCTAGCTCCGTCTTTCTTATGCCTTCCACTTGATGTTGCAGCCGATGGAGGGGCGCTGGTCGGTGGGGGCCGGTTTCCCGGCCAGCACCAGGTCAAGGGCGGCGCGGAGGTCTTCGCCGGTGACGGGGATGCCGTTGCCGGGGCGGCTGGAGTCGAACTGGCCGCGATAGACGAGGCGGAAATCTGAATCGAAGAGAAATATGTCCGGTGTGCATGCGGCTTTGTAGGCGCGAGCCACGGCCTGGGTCTCGTCATATAAGTAGGGAAAGACGAAGCCGAAGGTTTCAGCCTGTTGTTTGAGGCCGGCGGGGCTGTCGTCAGGGTGGGTGGTTATGTCGTTGCTGCCGATGGCGGCGATGCCAAGGGGCTGGGCGGCGTAGTCCTTGCCGAGGGCGGCGAGACCTTTTTCAACGTGCTTGACGTAGGGGCAGTGGGTGCAAATGAACATCACCAACAGAGCCTTCTGGCCGCGGAAATCGTCGCGGCGGACGGTTTTGCCGGTGACTACGTCGATGAGCGCAAAGTCGGGGGCGATGGTGCCGAGTTCGAGCATGGTGGATTCAGTGAGTGCCATAACAAACTCCTCCTTGGCGAATTTGTGAGTTAGCAAGTCAGTCGGCGAGCGATCGGCTCCATTGGTTGAGATGTCAGAACAGTGGCGCTTGCCGGCCGGGAATGGCCAGGCCGAAGTGCTCGTAGGCGAGGCGGGTGGCGACTCGGCCGCGAGGCGTGCGATCGAGAAAGCCGATCTGGATGAGGAAGGGTTCGTAGACCTCTTCGAGAGCGTCTTCCTCTTCGGCGAGGGTTGCGGCGAGCGTGCCCAGGCCTACGGGTCCACCGTCGTACTTCTGGATGATGGTGAGCAGCAGGCGGCGGTCGATTTCGTCGAAGCCGTGAGCGTCGACCTCAAGCATGGTGAGGGCGGCGTTGGCGGTGGGGCGGTCGATGACGCCCGAGCCGCGGACCTGGGCGTAGTCGCGGACGCGGCGCAGCAAGCGGTTGGCGATGCGCGGCGTGCCTCGGGAGCGAAGAGCGATCTCGGCTGCGCCGTCGGGGTCGATGGGAATCTGCATGACCTCGGCGGAGCGCGAAACGATGAAGCGGAGGTCCTCTTCCGAATAAAACTCAAGGCGCAGTAGGATGCCGAAGCGCGAGCGGAGAGGCGAGCTCAGCAGGCCTGGGCGGGTGGTGGCGCCGATGAAAGTGAAGGGGCGAATCTCCATGACGTGGGTGCGTGCGGCGGGGCCCTGGCCGATGATGATGTCGAGCTTGTAATCCTCGAGGGCGGTATAGAGTTTTTCTTCGAGAACCGGCTGCATGCGGTGAATCTCATCCAGAAAGAGCACTTGGCGCTCGCGCAGGTTGGTGAGAATGGCCGTGAGGTCGCCTTGAATCTGGAGTGCCGGGCCGGAGGTCTGCTGGAAGCCGACGTCCAACTCGTTGGCGATGATGGTCGCCAGCGTAGTTTTACCGAGGCCGGGCGGGCCGAAGAGGAGGACATGGTCGAGAGCCTCGCCTCGGGATTTTGCGGCTTCGAGGGCGATGGCGAGTTGCTCTTTGGCTTTCGATTGACCGATGAACTCGCGCAGCCAGCGGGGGCGGAGTTTCAGCTCGAAACCCTGCTCTTCGTCGGCGCGAGCCGCGCTGACTAGGCGTTCCGGGGTGTTGTCGCGGGCGATGGCCATGCTCCAGAGAAGTGTAGCGGGTGCCGGCCGCACGGGCAAAATACGACCTGCGGGGCTACTGGGGATGAATTCCGGAGGCAGCGCGGGTGCAAGGCTCCTCGAAGCTCTCGCCGGCAGAGAGACGCGCGCTCTCCAGACAGATGGTCGAGACGAGCATCAATTTTGTTCGGGCAAAGGGGGCTGCGGCGCCAAAGATGGCGGAGCAGATGGGCTGAATTCCCACATTGCGACACGGCAGCTGAGGTTTCCCCGCACGGTTTTCTGAGTTAATTCATTGATTCTGGTTTAGTTATTATCCGAGAAATTCAGTGCTCCAGGGTTTACCAGTCTCACAACTTAACAGTGTCACAGCTAAATAGGTGGGAGGGGCTTCCTTTTGTTTACAAAGAAACATTTGAAGCTGTGAATCAAAGCTTGGCTAACCTCCGCCCTTTCCACAACCGATTGGGTTTTCGTATTTGCCTCTCCGAGTTCTTACTCCTTGACTAAGGTATTTATTATCAATATTGTACATCATCTGAGCCGATCAGAAATGCTAATTCAAAAAGGAGATCCCCCGGCTCTGCCGGGGTGGCAGTAGAACTTTGAGAATTCCGGGAGTATACCTCCCGCTTTTGCTTTCATTCTGCCGAAGTCCATGGTTTTGCACGCTGCTGCTGTTGTAGCTGCTTTTGCTTTTCACCGGCTGCGATCAGGCCCCTTTGAGGGGCCAGCAACCGTAAAGCCTCCGGCTCTGCCGGAGGATACTTACTACCGCCAATCGACAAGACCGTGGAATTCCGGTCAAACTCCATTCTGTTCCCTCCCGCAACCACGCCGGTTTATGATGGGTTCTCACGACGCAAGCAGATCGGCGAGGAGGTTTTTATGCCGGTAAATCTTCCGGTTGTGGGGCGGAAGCAGGGTCGACGTGAGTTTTTAAAGGCGGGCGGCGCTGTGACGGCCGCGCTGTTAACGCCGTCGGCACTGGCTAAGGCCGACACACCGAAGCTGCTGCCCGAACTGCCGTCGAACCCCAGAACGCCCGCGGCCATGCCGACGCGGAACCTGGGCAAGACGGGCTACAAGGTCGGCATCTTCTCGCTGGGAGGGCAGGCGGCGCTGGAGCACCCGAATAACTTCGACGCAGCGGTGCCGATCATCGAGCGGGCGCTGGACCTGGGCGTGAACTACATCGACACCTCTTCGATTTATGGAGGGCCGGAGCGCTGGAGCGAGCAGTATATCGGCAAGGTGATGGCGCGGCGGCGCAGTGAGACATTCCTGGCGACCAAGACCAAGGAGCGCACGCGCGACGGGTCAATGCGCATGATCGACAGATCCATGGAACTGTTGGACACCGACCACATCGACCTGTGGCAGTTGCACGACGTCGGCACCATGTTCGATGTGGGAGAGATCTTCGCCAAGGGCGGCGCGATGGAAGCGCTGCTGGAGATGCAGCAGCAGAAGGTGGTGCGGTATCTGGGCATCACCGGGCACTACCGGCCGGAGGCGCTGATGGAGTGCATCCGGCGCCACCCCTTCGACACGATCTTGATGGCCATGAACGCGGCCGATCCGCACCATTACAGCTTCAACGAGCAACTGCTGCCGCTGGCCGTGGAGCGGCAGATGGGCATCATCGGGATGAAGCTGCCGGCGCGCGGGCGGATTCTCTCTTCGTGGTCGCCGCCGCCGATCGAGCAGCAAAAGCACTCCTGGGAGGGAATGGCGGTGCAGGCCACCACGCCGGGGACTCTGACCATGCGCGAGGCGATGTACTACACGCTTTCGCGCCCGGTGAGCACGGTGATTATTGGATGCGACACGATTGCGCAATTGGAAGAGAATGTGAATCTGGCGCGAGAGTTTACGCCGTTGAGCGATGGGCAGGCGACGGAACTGGTGGCAAAAGCGGAGCCGGTCTCCAAGCCGTCGCTGTTCTTTCGGTTCTACGACAGGCCGTAAGGCGGGCAGGTTGACGGCGGCGGCACGCGGCGACAAGATGAGATATGCGTGCAATGCTGGTAGTGGCAGCCGCGATGTTAGCGGCGCCTGCCTGGGGTGTTGAGCCGACGGCGGAAACCGGCCCGGCGTTCGATCGATACATTGCGGCGGCAGAGAAGCAGCTTCGCGACGGGGCCTTCCTCTACGCGGATGCGCACCCTGCGGCGAAGGCTGCGGCTCGCAAGGGCCAGACTGTCGTTGTCGAACAGCGGAACGGAGAGCTTCGAGTGCCGGGCGGGCTGATTCACGACTGGCTCGGGGTTTCGTTCTTTCCTGGCGCCCGCATTGCGGGCGTGCGCGCGCTGATGCAGGACTACGAGAGTTACAAGCGCATCTATACACCGGATGTTATCGATTCCAGAATGCTGGCGCGCGACGGCGACCGTTTCCGGGTTTTTCTGAGGATGCAGAACAAGCAGCTCATCACAGTGACTTACGACTCCGAATACGAGGTAAGTTACAGCGCGCCGTCAGCGGATCGGATGGAAGTCGTGTCCCACTCGACGCGCATCCGGCAGGACGGCAACGACCTGGGCTTTCTGTGGCGGCTGAACTCGTATTGGCGCTTCGCGGAGGCCGATGGCGGCGTCTACGCCGAATGCCGGAGTATTTCACTGTCGCGCGGCATCCCGTTCGGTTTCGGCTGGCTGCGCGGAGCACTGGAGAAGTTTCCGCGCGACTCGATGGTGCGCACGATGGACGCTACGCGGCGGGCCGCCTTGGTCCAGCCCGAATCCCGAAATGTGGTTACAGAGCCCTAGCAAGGCCGTTGGATGAGTCGCGAATTTTCGCGCGAAGAACGGCTGGAGATTGGGGGACACGGTCTTTGGTACCGGCAGCAGAGACGGACTGCACAGTTGATAGCGCCCCGCTCCGGGACGGATGGCCAATCGCGAGAGGAGGACTAGACCGTGCAGGTGGCTCTTCAAAATGTGACTTTACCCGTGCGTCTGCGCCCTTCCGCGCCCTTGTCGGACGATGAGTCGATGCCTTTTCCGCAATCCCAAACCCGCTGGTAAGTCCGGCTGGACTGTTGCGACCAGAACGACTATAATTCTAGTTGAAACGTGAGGATGCCTCCATGACTTGGCAACTCCAACAGGCAAAAACCCGACTCAGCGCGGTGATCGAAGAGGCGCATACCCGAGGCCCGCAGATCATCACCCGCCACGGCGCCGAGCGGGCTGTTGTTTTGTCCATCGAAGACTACCGCGCACTTGTCGCTCACAAGCCCAACCTGATCGAATATCTCCTCGGCGGTCCCAAGGTCGAAGGTTTCGAGATCGAGCCCAGCCGCGACATGGGCCGGGAGATCGACCTGTGAGCGGGCAGGTCCGCTATCTACTCGACACCAACATCTTGAGCGAGACCCGCAAGCCGAAACCCGACCCCGGCGTGATCGCGTTTCTGCAATCCTCCGAGCCCTCGTCTGTCTTCATCAGCGTGCTCACCATTGGTGAGCTGCGCAAAGGCATAGCCGCCAAGAAACTCAAGAACCCGGACCCCAAAGCGGCCAGCCGTCTCGCGGCTTGGGTCGAAGGCCTCGAACTCGGCTTCGCCGACCGCATCCTCGGCATCGACGCGGCCACGGCCCGTCGATGGGGAGACTGGTCCGGTCAACGCCCCAGGCCCGTGGTCGACACCCTCCTGGCCGCGACCGCCATCCTCCAAGACCTGACCCTGGTCACAAAAAACATTCGCGATGTTCGCGGCTTGCCGGTGAAGCTGTTCGATCCGTGGACGCAGTAGAAGCAATCCGCCTACATGAGGCGCAAGAAATTAGAGTTCCACGCCATCTCCGCCGTAACCGGCCAGGGCATCGAAGCCCTCAAATAACCTGCTTAACACTTTTGCAGTAGTGGGCTGCCAGGTCTCAGAATCGAGACCTGTGGCACTCGGCAGATAACGCATCGACCGCCTATCCTAACTGACTAACCTTCACCTGTAACTTCTCGAAGTCGACGGAGCCTAGCCCGAGGGCGGCGGCCATTTGCAGGTAGGGGAGGTGGTCGGGGTCGAGGTCCCACCAGGCTTTGGCTACGTAGGCGTCGAGGGCTACGGGGTCGGTGGAGGCGACCAAGGTCTTCTTGAGAACAACGTCTTCCAAATTGCCGCCGGTGGGACCGTTGCGGAGCAGGATGCGGTAACAGTCCATCAAGGTGACGGTGGGCAGCATGAAGTTGGCCAGGTCGGCGAGCGACTGGTGAATCTGTTGGTGGAGGCGGTTGCGCTGGCCGCCGAGGATGCCGTACCAGTTCTTCATGCCGAGGGTGACGCCGACCAAGCCGTGGTGCTTGGCGATGGGCAGGTTGATAATCTTGTCGGCTTCAAGAAACGGGGTAAAGACAGGCCAGCTTTTGAGAACGACGCCGCCCAGATCGACTTCGGTGTAGAGTTCTGGGTCGGGGAGGAGGACCTCGGCGCCCGCGGCGCGAGCGGCAGCCTGGATGCCGGAGCGATGGAAGCAGCGGCGGGGCTCGTTGCAACTGGCGTCGGTGACGATGACGCGTTTTGCGCCGGCCTGCCAGCATTGGCGAACGACCTCGGCGACAACTTCGGGGTTGGTGTTGGCGGCCTGCTCCGGGGTGCGGTCCCAGGCAATGTTGGGCTTGAGAACGACAACGTCCTGGCGACCGATAAAGCGGCGGATGCCACCCAGGTCTTCGAGAGCGCGCTGGACAAGAGCGCGGGGTTCGCCGCCCTGGACGATTGCGATGTGGGGGAGTTGGGGATTGGCGGCCACGCGATGGTCGCGGCGGCCCTCTTCGGCAAGGGCCGGAACGGGCCGGAAGCTGCGCTCATTGAGCCATACGGCCGCGCCTGCCGCGCCCGCTGCTACGCCTCCCGCGCGCAGCAGTTGCAGCATGGCCTCGCGGCGCGTGAGCGTTAACGCCGCGCCTGCTGTCTTTTCTGGCTCCCGATGGGTTTCGCCGGCCATTCTTCCTTCTCCCGTTCAAACCTCCATGAGGTGAATGCGCTGCGGATCGTTGATGCCCAAGCGGTGCGCCGGATCGGCGGCGGTGGCGATGTAACGCGGCGGACGGCCGGCGTCCTCAAGCGTGGGCACACCCGCCTCGGCGCGCTTGCGCTCGATCATCTGCCACGCGGTTTGGTCGAGGGCGACGCGATCCCTGCCGACGATGAGGGCGTTGGGGTACCAGAGGTGCTCGGGGTGGAATCCGGGACCACCGTTGTAGACCGAGGAGATGGCGTCGCCGATGGTGAAGCTGACCTTCTCGCGAACCACGGGAATGCGATTCAGGTCGGCCACGCCGGGGTTGCAGCCGTTGGCATGGAGTTCGAACGGGCGCTGCACAACGCCGTACATGTTCTTCATGGAAAAGGTTATGCCAGCGACCTCGTGGTCCTTGAGGATAGGCAGATTGATGACCATTTCGCACTCACGGGTAAGAATCTTGGAGAGTTTGACGTTGACCGAGCCAAATGCCACCGGCTGTTCCTCGTAGCCGGCCACATCGGAGCCGTAACAGCGGACGCGGCTGCGATCGGTCGAGACGGTGAGGCCGCACGCCTCCAGGCTCCGCGCATCGCGTTCCCAGACAAGGATGTTGCCGGGCTTGACGCCGGCCTGCTGCAGGCGCTCGGAGATGGCCAGCACCAGCACCGAGTGGGTCGAGATGCCCTTGCCGCCGAGGCCGTTGACCTTGAGGCCGATAACCTTGTCAGGACTGCCGGCTTGAGGCAGGATGCGCTTCCAGGCTTCGACCTGGTTGTCGCGCCCGGTGTAAGCGGCGATGGCCCGGTCGAGAAGATCGAGCACACGCTTTTCGTCCGGCTGCGCGGCTTGGCTGCCCGCTGGACCGTGGAGCGCCGGATCGCGGGCGATGACCACGCGGGATTTGGCGGTGCCGGCGTGCTGGCCGTTTTGGACGCTTTGATCGAGCAAAGAGGCCAGCCCCAACTTGCTTTGCGAGCCCAGGACGATGGCTCCCGTTGCTGCTGCTTGAAGAAATTCCCGGCGGCTTTTCATTGCGTTCCTCGCATTCTCCTCTATGACCCGGCGCTTCGGCCGATGAATCTACAGTTTCGCTTCCACGCCGCGCGCAAGGGCTATGAGCGCCTGCGAAGTGCCGGGCGTAGACTCGTAGGCTACGATGCGCACCAGATAAGGGCCCTTGCGAAAGATCACGCTCTGCGCGTAAGAGACGCCCGCATCTCCGAGTTGAACGGATTTGGCGTCCTTGGTGAGGCCGGTCTCGAGAATCTTGCGCGCGCCTTCCGCGTTCCCCATCGTGTGCACTTCCACGACGGCTTCCAACTGGTCCTGAAACTTGTAGTCGGAGGTCGAGGTGGAGACGATGCCTGCGGCGATGTACTGCTCGGCCTCGCCGTCGATATATTGCCAGAGGTCTTTAGCAGCAAAAACGCGGGTGTCGTCGGACTTCTGCCAGCCCGCGACCGTGCCGGAAGCCGGGAACGGGTCGATCTGGGCTTTTTTGCATCCGGTGGCGGTGCTTGCGGCCAGAATGGCAATCGCCGCGGCTGCGAACATGCATGCTTTTGAGCGGAAGATCACTGAGCGTTCTCCTTCATTCTCTGTTGAGCAGAATCTGGTTCGAGGGCGAGCGGCTTTCGCCGATGCTGGTGACGTAGACGGCGGGGTGCTCCTGGAGGGGGCAGGCATACTCGCAGGCGCCGCAGCCCACGCAGCGGCTGGGGTCGACGCGCGGCTGTTTGAGCGTTTTGGCCTTGCCGGTCGAATCGATCACCTGGGCTTCCTCGACATAGATGGCTTTAGGCGAGACGGGGCACCACTCCTCGCAGACGATGCAATCGGTGGCCATGGCCCAGGGGAGGCAGCGGCCACGATCATAGAAGGCTGTGCCGAGACGGATGGGCTGGGTTTGGCCGACGCCGACGACCCAACCTTTTTCCTGGGGCGTGATCTGCCAGATTGCGCCGGTGGGACAGACTTCGGAGCAGAGCACGCAACTAGGCTCGCAGTAGCCGATGCGGGGGACGAGGGTGGGCGACCAGAGGCCTTCAAGGCCGGCCTCGTCGAGGGTGGGATGGAGCGAGTTGTTGGGACAGACCTTCATGCACTCTCCGCAACGGATGCAGCGGGAGAGGAAGCCGGGCTCATCGAGCGCGCCAGGGGGGCGGAGGAGGCGTTCGTGACGGCTTTTGCCGAGGCCGGAATTGGCGCGCATGAGAGGAACAACCGCCGCGCCTGCGGCGAGACCGGTAATGGTGCGGCGGCGGCCGAGGTCCGGTGTGGCGACCTCCGTGTCCTTACCAGAAACGGGACGGAAGAAGCGGAACTGGAGGCTGTCGTGCGGGCAGGAGCCGACGCAGTACATGCACATGAGGCACTCGGCCTTGCGCCAGGGCACGCCGCCGATGGGATCGTCGCCGCCCTGGCAGTGGAGCAGGCATCGGTTGCACTTGTCGCAGGCGGCGGGGTCTTTGTGCAGGCCCAGCACCGACCAGCGGGAGAGAGCGCCGAGAAGCGCGCCCAGCGGACAGAGGCTGCGGCACCACAGACGGGTGATGCGGAAGCTGGCCAGAAGAATGGCGAGAAAAAGGATGCCCAGGATCAGGCTTTGGGCGAAATGGGCTTGGCGGAAGTCAAGCACTGTGGCTTGCAGGGCCGTATGCAGAGCTTTGCCGGTAGCTTTGATGGCCGCGATGCGACTGTGCTCGAGGGGCGAGAGGAGGGCGCGCACGGCAAAGTTGAAGGCGGGCAGGAGCGAGAGGCCGAAAGAACGGACCAGGAGACTGAACGGGTCGAGCCAACCGATGACCGCTGAGCCGAAGAGGGCGGCGACCAGGCCGGCGAGGAGGACGACGTACTTACCGGTTTGCCAGCGCTTGTAGCGGTTGGAGTCGATGCGCTGCTTGCCGCGTTTTGCTTCGGAGGGCAGGCTGCCGACGAAGTGTTGCAGCGTGCCCATGGGACAAATCCAGCCGCAGAAAAAGCGGCCCAGAAAGAGGGTGGGGACCAGAATTATCAAGCTCCAGAGGAGGCCGCGATAGAGTGCGTGGCTGGCAAGGGCGTTGGTCAGAGCGACCAGGGGGTCAAGCTCGAAGAAGAGACGAACCGGGGCGCGGAGGTGGATGTCGCCGATTGCACCAAGCGTGGGGCGCAGCGAAGTGAGGATGAGCAACGCAAGAAACAGGAGCAGAAAAACAATCTGCGAGATCCTGCGCAGCAGCGGCAACCTGGACCGGGACACAAGACTTCTCCGAACGCAACGTGCGCGGGCGTTCTCTATGAGAGAATGATTGGCGGTCAGGCAGGGGGCGGGCGGTGATCTTCGTCACCGATTGGCGGATTGGCGACTGCCCACCGCATCAAGGCGAATCTTGGAGGCCGCACGGTGTCGTGTTACATCAGTGTGCGAATGACGCGCTCCTTCAGTTTGCCCAGCGGAGGGTAGACGAAAGGCGGATCGGGCCAGGATGCCTTCAGGAATACCGACTTGTGATGGCTGAAGGTTTCAAAGCTCGCCCGGCCGTGGTAGGCGCCCATCCCGCTGTTGCCAACGCCTCCAAACGGAAGGCAGGGTAGGCCTGCGTGGACGCACGGGTAATTTACCGCGACTGTCCCCGACGAAGTGCCATGGATGACCTGGCGCCGGACCCGTGCGTCTTCAGCAAACACATAGATCGCAAGCGGCTTTTCTCGTTGATTGATAAATGCGATCGCCTCGTCGACGCTCTTGACCGAAAGCACGGGGAGAATCGGCCCAAAGATCTCTTCCTGCATGACAGGCGCGCCAGGAGGCGTGTTGATGAGGATGGTGGGCGCGATATAAAGTTCGTCCTCGCAGTATTCGCCACCTGTGAAGATTTGTCCGCCGCCATCGATCAAGCTCATGACGCGCCGAAAATGGCGCTGGTTGACGATGCGCGCAAAATCGGGACTGGTGCGCGGGTTTTCTCCGAGAAACTCCTTGATGGCCGCCACCAAGTGCGTCAGCAGCCCGGTTTCGACGGTTTCGTCAACAAGCACGTAATCAGGAGCCACGCAGATTTGCCCGGCATTCATGAGTTTACCCCACACGATGCGACGGGCCGAGGACCTCAGGTTGGCGCTGCGGTCCACGATGCAGGGGCTCTTCCCGCCGAGTTCGAGCGTGACGGGGATCAAATGTTTTGCAGCCGCTTCCATCACGATGCGGCCAACGCGGGGATTGCCTGTGTAGAAGATATAGTCGAAGCGCTCAGCCAATAGGGCCGTGGACTCAGATACTCCCCCCTCGACAACCTGGACACTCTCAGGATCGAGATATCGGGGAAGCATTGCCGCCAAAAAGGAGCTTGTCGCCGGCGCCAGTTCGCTAGGCTTGATCGCCGCGCAGTTCCCCGCTGCGAGCGCACCGACAAGAGGCACAAGCACCAGTTGCAGGGGGTAGTTCCACGGGCCGATGATCAGCACTACACCGAACGGCTCGCGGTAGATGCGGGCTGTGGACGGTTGGGTCAGCCAAGGCGGCCGCACACGCTCCGGCCTCGTCCATTTACGAAGGTATTTTTGCGCGAATGCAATTTCACGCTGGAGAATGGGAGTTTCGACGATGCGAGTTTCAAGCTCGCCGCGTCCCAGATCCTTCCGGATAGCCTGGCATATCGCACCTTCGCAATTCTCGATCAAGCGTTCCAGGCCCGAGAGTTGTTCCAGGCGATACTTGAGCGGCCGCGTTCGGCCGGTCGCGAATGCCGTCCGCAACCGCTGGATTCGAAGAGAAATCGCCTCAACCGCTGCGGGCCTGCACTCGACTCCGTTCATATGCGTTCTCCTTCCCGCCGGAACAAGTTGGCCAACGGGACACAAATACATATACGCTTCTGAAGCGAAAGATTGGTGAACTGGCGTTCCAGAGCTTTCGGTTGCGTTTCTGGCCGGGTGCCCCAGGTCCCGCTTCTGGGACCTGGGAATCCACGAATCCCAAGGCGCGCAAGCGCCGTCTGCCCCACCGCAGGTGGCTCACAGCCGATTGATGAGCGAGGCAATGCAGGCTGCGCCGAAGCCGTTGTCGATGTTGACGACCGAAACATTGGGGGAGCAGGTGTTCAGCATGCCCAACAGGGCTGCTACTCCTCCAAACGATGCGCCGTAGCCGATACTTGTGGGGACCGCGAGGACCGGGGCGTTGACCAGGCCGGCGACGACCGTGGGCAAGGCGCCTTCCATGCCGGCGCAGACGATGAGCACGCGGGCGGATTGCAGCGAGCTCTTTTGCGCCAGAAGGCGATGGATGCCGGCGACGCCTACGTCTGCAATGAGCTCGACAGTGTTGCCCATGAGGCGCGCCGTGACTACGGCCTCTTCGGCTACGGGCAGATCGCTGGTGCCGGCGCAGACTACGGCGATCGTCCCCTTGCCAGGAGGCGCGGGAGACTGGGCGAGAGCGATGCAGCGGGCGGTTTCGTGGTACTCGGCGCGGGGCTCGACATCGCGAACGGCTCGAAAAATGTCGGCGGAGGCGCGGGTGGCCAGCACATTCCCGCCGGCCTTGGCCATGCGCGCGAAGATTTGCGCCACCTGCGCGGGGGTCTTGCCGTCGGCGAAGATCACTTCGGGCATGCCGGTGCGAAGGGCGCGGTGATGATCGAGCTTGGCAAAGCCAAGATCCTCGAAGGGCAGATCGCGGAGGCGGTCAAGGGCTTCGTTGACGGCGATGCGGCCTTCGCGGACTTCGTTGAGAAGGGCTTCGATGTTGGCGCGATCCATCAATTTCGATCCTTCAGTTGAGTCGCTGCGGCATAGGCCCGCATCGCCTCCCGCATTACGCTCTTGAGAGGGACGGTATGCAAGGTGGCAAGCATGCGGCAATCCTCGTACTCGGGCGCGGCATTGGCGATCTTGCCGGAGGGCCAGCGGGCGATCTTGATGCGCACCGGACCGAACCCGGTTTCCACCTCCACGAACTCCCTGGCCAGAGCCTCTTTGTTCTCCAGGCGCCAACGAAGGCCGATGGTGGTGGTCTCGCGAAACAGGATATCGCGCATCGCGGGCAGAAGATCGGGCCGGCACAGCACGGTCAATTGCGCGCCGGTACGACCTTTCTTCATCTGCACCGCAGCGCGATAAACATCCCAGGCGCCGGCCTCGAGCAGCAGGTCACTTGCGTAGGCAATCACCTGGGGGCTGGAATCGTCGATGACCGTCTCGATGACCGCGACGGATTGATTCCCGTCCACCGCCGCGGATTCCTGTTCGCCGATGAGTACCCGCAAGAGGTTGGGCTCGCCGGGGGTCTCGCGGCTGCCGGCTCCGTAACCCGCGGCCTGGATGCGCATGGCTGGAATCGGACCGTACTCGACATCGAGCATGCGCAGGAGGGCCGCGCCGGTGGGGGTGACACGCTCCATGGGCTCGCCGGCGGAATAGACGGGGGCGTCGGCGAGTAGGGCCAAGGTGGCGGGGGCGGGCACGGGGAGGGTTCCGTGCTGGCAGACGACGGTGCCGCTGCCGACGTTGAGTGGCGAGGAAAGCCAGCGGTCGATGCGGAGAGATTCGGCGGCAGCGGCGGCGCAAGCAATGTCCACGATGGTGTCCACCGCGCCGACCTCGTGGAAGTGGACCTTCTCGATGGGGATGGAATGGATGGCGGCTTCGGCCTGGCCGAGGAGTTCGAAGGCGTGGATGGAACGGGTCTTGACGGTATCGGCGAGCGGGGCGAAGCGAACAATCTCAAGAATGGCCGACAAGTGACGATGGGGCGCGTTGGTGTGAGGGTGGGTGTGTGGGCCGTGCGCGTGCTCGGCCGGCGCCTGGTCCGGGGTGAGGACGTCCACCTTGGTAGCGGCCAGTCCGCCGCGGGTTAGCTTGCGCGTCTCAAGCCGGGCGCCGACGTTCAACGCGGCGGCGGTCTGCTCCAGCAGGCTGAAGGGAACGCCGGCATCGACAAGGGCGCCGAGCAGCATGTCGCCGCTTATGCCGGAGAAACATTCCAGGTAACCGATACGCATTGCCTTATGATTTTAAACCGTCCGCTATGCTCCGCGCCGGGCAAGGACTTCCACGGGCAGGACCGCATTCATGGAGCCGGAGCGGAAGCCGGCGCAGTCGAGGGTAACGTACTGGTAGCCGGCTTGCTTGAGAGCGGCGGTGATGGCATCGAGGATTTCGACGGTAAGAGCTCGCGGCAGTTCGGCGCGAGCAATCTCGACGCGGGCCAGATCTCCGTGATGGCGAACGCGGAACTCGCGAAAGCCCAACTGGCGGAGACTCTCCTCGGATTTCTCGATCTGATCGAGGACTTCGCGGGTGACGGCGCGGCCGTACTCGACCCGCGAGGAGAGGCAGGGCGCGGCGGGACGGTCCCAGAGCGGGTAGCCGGCGGCCTTGGCGAGGGCGCGGATCTCGGCCTTCGTGAGGCCGGCGTCGGCCAGAGGCGCGAGGACCGCATGTTGCTCGGCGGCGCGCTGGCCAGGGCGAAAGTCGCGCGTGTCGTCGGCGTTCATGCCGTAGGCGATGCGGGTGAAGCCCAGGCTGGCGCCGAGGGATTCCATCGCGTCAAAGAGCTCGTCCTTGCAGTGGAAACAGCGGTCGGCCTCATTGCGCGCATACTCGGGACGGTCGAGTTCTTCGGTGGCGACGATGCGCAGCGGGATTTCAAGCGAGGATGCAAAAGCGCAGGCCTGCTCAAAGTCGCGGCGGGCCAGCGAGGCCGAGTCGGCGAGGACGGCTAACATGCGAGGGCCCAGGACGCGATGCGCCGTGGCGGCCAGAAAGGAGGAGTCCACGCCGCCGGAGTAGGCGACCATGAGGCTGCCCAATCGCTCGAGATGGGCTTCGAGGGCGCGGAGTTTTTGGGCGGGTTCAACTGTCGGGAAGTCATTGTATGCGGTGGCCGCCATAGGCAGATTATAGCGCCGGGGGAGTTTATCGAACTTTTCCGCCGTTCCCGTAATGCGGGCATCGTGCCATCCCACCCTAGCCGCAAATACAAAAACGCGGCGAGGGTGGGGCACCCAGATTGTAGTTGCTGAGAAGGGAAGTCAGCGCGCGGATGGAATCTGTTCGAGAATCCAGCGGACGAGTTCCTTGCCGGCGGCGTAGTTGTCGTATTCGGCGGGCAGCTTGCGGCCATCCGTGTACTCGTTGTAGAGCCAGGGATCGACGGTAGCAAAGACGGTACCCTTGCCGTACCTGGCCGTGGCCATGAGAATGTCGCCGCTGTCGGTGAGCAATGAGACGGCCGGCGTGCTGACCGAGATGGTGCAGACATCCTTCATGTAGGCGGTATGCGGATCGTGAAAGACGGGGCCGCCGCCGGGGATACCGATCCTGCCCATCTCCCATTGGTGTCCGATCACATGCTTGCGCAGCACGCTGTTGAAGTGGATGCCGAATTTTTCGGAGATGACGTCGAAGTGGTCGAGATCCGCGTTGGCCGGATCGTTTTCCATCATCAGCAGCACGCCCCCGGCCTTCACCCATTCGGCAATCTCTTCGGCGTCCTCGGGCTGCGCGTAGTTGGGGTTTGGGTTTTTGATGGGGATGTCGGGAGAGACGATTAGGTAGACCTGCGCGGGATGGAGCGTGGCGGCGGTGGGCTCGGTGTAGAGAGTTTGGGTGCGGGCGCCGAAGTTGCGGAAGATGTGGCCGAGGAGCGAGTAGCCGCTGTCGGCCTGGTTGTCCCACTTGTAGTGGAAGTAGATTTGCCGACCGAACGCATCAAGGTGCTTCTGGCTGTTGAACCAGGCATCGACGAAGACCGTGTCTCCGCGCCCCAGCTTCGCGTTGGCGGAGTTCTCGATCTCTACGCTCGCCAAGATGAAGGCTCCCACACCCTTGGGATCGTCGGTGACGACCTTCTCGCCGATGTAGTAGTCGTAGCTTCCGTCGCGATAGGGATCGCCGCCAAGGCCGGCGGACTTGACGGTTGAGGTGAGCGAGACCGCATCGCCGGGGCCAGTCTGAATGAAATGGCTGAGGATTCCCTTGTAGCCTCGCTTGGCGTTGGCGAGGTAGCGCTCCGGAAGATAACCGAAGCGCACGCCTTTGGCGAGGGCATAGACGAACATGGCGGAGGCGGAGGACTCGAGGTAGTTGCCCTTGGCGGCGGGCTTGTCGAGGACCTGATACCAGAGGCCGGTCGCTGGGTCCTGAACTTTGGCGACGGCGGCGGCTTCTCGGTTGAGCTGGGCGATGAGCTGGATGCGGGCGGCGTCTTCGGCTGGGATGTAGTCGAGGGTATCGACCAGGGCCATCAGGTACCAGCCCATGCCGCGAGCCCAGAACTGCGAAGAAAGACCGGTTTGCTTCGAGGCCCAGCGCTCCTGCTTCGACTCATCCCATCCATGGTAGAGCAGGCCGGTCTTTGGATCGCGGGCGTGCTGGTCCATGAGAGCGAACTGGTGCGCAATGTCGGCAAAGGCCTCCGGATGATGGGAGATGGAGGCGTATGCGGCGTAGAAGGGCTCGGCCATGTAGAGGCCGTCGAGCCACATCTGGTTGGGGTAGCGCTGCTTGTGCCAGAATCCGCCGGAGAGGGTGCGCGGCTGGCGGAGCAACTGCTGGTAGAGCGCGGTGGCGGCGGTCAAATAGCGACGGTCCTGAGTGACGCCGTACAAGAGAAGCAGTTGGCGGCCAAGCAGGATCGAGTCGAGCTGATTCTCTTCCGGCTTGAAGGTGGGGATGGCGCCGTCGGGCGTGAGGAATTGATCGACCGAGCTCCTGATGTAGTTGAAGTAGCGGGCATCGGCGGTAGAGAACCAGACGGCGTCGAAACCCCGAAGCAGCGTGCCCAGTTCGTAGTTCCAGGTCCAGCGAGCTCCGGCGGGCGCAAAGCGGCCATCGGGCCAGCGCACAATGGCCGCGTTGGCGGCGCGCTCGGACCAGGACCGCTCGGCTGCTTGCGACCAGGTGGAAGCGCTCTCCGGCAGACCGGCGAGCAAGACCGCCAGGGCAAGGCATTTGAGAATCTTCATAAAGACTCCGGGTGTTCGCCGATTCGCATGTCGCAGCTGCAAAAGGTGCGCAACGGATCGGCGCTCAACCAACTGTAACCACCCCGGCATTCCCAGGACAACTGCGCGGCGCCAGGCTGTTTCGAGCCAAAGCAATGGGAGAACCGCGCTGGACGGAGTGCCCGGCAGTGTTTCTTGTTTCCTCATTTCATCTTTATCGCCGCACAACTACTGTCAAATCACCGCAAAACTCCGTACCGCACCGCAGGCACGGTTCAACCCGACGATCTTCCCGGGGGCCTACCGCGGGGAGCAGCCAGACGAACGTCAGTTTCCAGGAGAATGCTCATGGCAGATCAAAATGCACCTGAAATGCAGGCCACCCTGGGCCTTACCGGGTTGACCAGCAACGCGATGGCCCTCATCGCCCCCGGCGCCTTCCTTTGGCTCACCTTCTTTCTTCAGGCCACCACCGGCGTGACCGGCCAGCCCTCCACCGCTCCGGCCATGTGGCTGGGCATCGTCGCCGCACTGCTGCTGTGCCTGGCCACCGCGGTAGCCTACGCCGAAATCTCCAAGCTCTATCCCGGCACCGGGTCGAGTTACTACTACGCGGAGCAGGCGCTGCTCTCCAAAGACAAGGCCTTCAAGTACGCCCGCGTAGCCAAGTTCATTGTCGGCTGGGGCTCGCATCTTTACTACTGGGTCTACCCCGGCGTGATGGTGGCTGTCACCGGTGTGTTCGTGGGCTATGTGGTCGGCTTCCTCTATCCCAGCTTCATCAGCGGAGGCAACCCTGGGCCTGTCTTCATGGCGCTGATCGCGGTGGTTTTCTCGTTTTTTGTAGCCTGGATCGCCTCCAAGGGCGCGGGCGCCTCGACCGCGGTCAACATCGCCATCAATGTGGTGCAGATCTCCGCGCTGGTGGTCTTCAGCGTTCTGGCGCTCGGCTATCGCGCCAGCCACCCTGCCGGCACCAGCGGCCCGACCGCCTTTCAATACGACGTACAAACTTTGGCTACCTACAACTGCCAGTTCCAAACGGCAAAGGACGGCACACCGGTTCGCGACTCCGGAGGCACCCCCCAGTGTTTGCTCGACTCGGTAGGCAAAAAGGTTCCTTACGTCATCACCTATCCTGAGACAGACTCGACCGGCAACTTCCTCACCCACACGTCAGCGGTTTCGGTCATTGCGCCGCACAAATTCAGTTTTGTCTTCATACAGGCCACGGTCGCCATTTTGATCCTGGTGGGCTTCGAATCGGTGACCTCGATGGGAGGCGAGGCCAAGAATCCCACCAAGCACATTCCCATCGCCGTCATCGCTTCGCTGCTGATCCAGGGGCTGCTATGTTACCTGTTTGAATACTTCGCGGCCAACTACTTCCTTAACTCGGGCTATACCATGCAGACCGCAACGGGCTCGGCGGCGCCCATCGGCGACATGATGATCATCGTCGGCGACGCGCTGCTGGGCCAGGGCCACGGCAAGTATTTCATGCTGGCCGAGGCTATCACCGTCTTCCTGGCGCTGATCGGCACCACGCTGAGCTGCATGAACACCGGGGCTCGCGTGACCTATGCCATGGGCAAGGACGATGAGGCGCCCGAGCACTTTGGCATGCTTCATGCCGAGTCTCTGTCGCCGCGCCGCGCCATCTGGACGCTAGCCGTCATCTCCGCGGTCATCGGCGTCATTGCCGTTACCTTCGTCTTCGCCGGCGCCGGAGCCATCCCGGACGCGACCATTGCCGCTCTGCCCCACGGCATCTTCTCCAGCTTCGGCTATCCTTCGCACGACACGCTGGCGGCGCTGCCCAATTCGTTGCTTACGGTCACGCTCACCTCCAACTTCGGCACCTTCATCCTGTACGCGCTCAGTTGCTTCCTGTGCATGGTGGCCTACCACAACCGGCCCGATCATAGCTTTCTCAAGCACACACTCATTCCCGGACTCGGCCTGCTTGCAAACCTGCTCTGCATGTTGTTCTATCTGATCGGCCCCATCTTCAACCTCGGTACCTTAAAGGAGCCGCTCTGTGCGCTGGGCATCTCCGCCGTCTGGGGCATCTACGGAGGCATCTACTTCCTGCGTTCCTCGAAACAGAAAGGCAAGTCGATTCTGCTGGAAGCCAAGTAGCCTCTTGCAGCCGCATCTTAACCCAACCGCAACCGCTGGGTGGCTTCTCTGCTCAACCTCTTCACCAAAACGAGGAGGGGAGAACCACCCAGTGGTCTTTTTGAAGTGGATGTTCCACAATCTCTAGAAAGAAACTTCCCCGCGGGAATGCGGAGGATGCTCGAGGCGGCGGCGCCCATGTTGGATGTTCAGTTCGGCCAGGCAAGCGATTTTGGCAAAGTCCGGACCAACAATGAAGATGCGATGGGATCGTTTATTCCTGCCTCGCGCCAACAGACCCGCACCCATGGATATCTTTTCGCCGTTGCCGACGGGGTTGGGGGCATGGACCTGGGCGAGGTCGCCTCAGCCACCGCCATCTCGGTCGTCACAGAAGGCTTCGCCAAGGCGCAGGCAGGCACCATGCTCATCAGCCTGTTGCCGCGCCTCATTCAGCAGGCCAATGCGGCCGTTCACGATTGCACCCTGGTCCCCGAGTACCGGGGCAAAAAGATGGCCACCACCCTGGTGGCCTGCGCCCTCCGCCACGATCAGGCCATCGTCTCTCATGTGGGCGACTCTCGTTGTTACCTGGTTCGCAATGGGGCGGCCAAACAGGTCACGCAGGACCATACACTGGTCAACGAGCAGAGGAAGATGGGGTTGATCTCGGCCGGCGATATTGCCGACTCCGAGTCCCGCCACGTGCTCATTCGTTCGCTTGGGCCGGAGATGTTTGTCTCGCCGGACACCACCGCGGTGACCTTGCAGGCGGGCGATGTGCTGGTTCTCTGCTCCGACGGCCTTCATGACGAGATGAGCGAGAGGGCCATTGCCTCGATCGTCTCGCAGAACAAGCCGATCGACGAGCTGGCCCGCGAACTGGTAGCGCGGGCCGTCGAAATCGACGGAGGCGACAACACTACCGCGCAGGTGGTCCGCGTCCGCTCGGTGGAACAAGTGGGCATGTACCGCGGCCGCCCCTACCGGCTGCCCGCCTAGAGCCTTGCAACGGGCAATTTCAGAAAGAGTCCACCAATGAAAGAGAGGATGTCCCACCCATAGTTGAAAGTTGAGCGGCGGTTCAGCCTGATTCCGTAGAATCGGGTTGCCAAACCTTGAAGGGAGAACCGCCGTGAAGAAA
>Ga0326727_10003041_pt1 | contig 54850 bp, 39 predicted proteins | sample MB2enrmetagenome_FD_207643 | JGI IMG/M metagenome (GOLD analysis project Ga0326727, IMG submission 207643) | Lab enriched peat soil microbial communities from McLean, Ithaca, NY, United States - MB29MY | ecosystem: Environmental > Terrestrial > Soil > Wetlands > Peat | place: USA: New York...
AGTCGAGGACCTGCTCCGACATTTCGCGTTTGGAAAGCGCTCCGGTGAGCTCAAGCAGGCGGTCCGCCAGCGTGGACTTGCCATGATCGATGTGGGCGACAATCGAAAAGTTGCGAATGAAGCGAGCCTCGGTCATGAAACCTTCGTTATGCCGGTTCGGCGCAGAATGCAATCCAAGGAGAGTGTCACCGCGTGGTGCGAGTGGTGGGAGCAGGCCCTTGCCAACCCCGAGACTATTTTCTAACCCTTTGAAAATCTAGCATTCCGAAATGTTCGAAGTCAATGATTTTGCGGCACGGTTGGCGACCCTGAGTTACTGAAAAGCACGTTCGGAACGCGAAGCGGCTCGCCCAGAGCGCCGTCGTTTGCCTCTTTCAAAAGCTATCGGGTCCGCCTGCTGCCCCGGTCGCCCCAAGAGCCACCGAAAGCGCAAGCCCGTTACCCCTTTTGCCTATTTGTGCCTACGACGGAACGGGGCAAAGTCTGCAAGTGATTGATTTGAAAGTGGCGTCCCCGACGGGATTTGAACCCGTGTTACCGCCGTGAAAGGGCGATGTCCTAGGCCGGGCTAGACGACGGGGACGTGGCGGGTGACTTTTCCATCAACTTAACGAATGCGCGGTGCTTTCTTGGAGCGGGCTTCGGCGAGACTCGCTCAGCAGGACCCCTGCGGCAAGGCGCAACCTCTCCATGCTAGCAGCGGCACTTTCCAACTGTCAAATACTCTTCTCAGGTGAAGTTCTTTTCAGGCGAAGATGCGAAAGTTGAGGCTCGGAACCGTGGCCTCGGAATTTGGCGCCGCCCGCGGGTGCTCTTCCGGTTTAATTGCGGCAAGTCGCGTTGGCTCTATGCTCAACTTGCCTCTACTCCCCCGCCGAGAGTGTCCCAAACTCCAAGTCACTTTGTTTCGGTTCGGAAGGCGCAGTCTGCGGCAGCGCGATCTCGGCCAGTTGCGGGTAATGCTCACGCAGACTTTCCGGCACGGGCACACGTGTGCCGCGCAGGATGCTGATCAGTTGCAGAGCGTTGGTAATAGCTTTTCCTTGATAGTGATTGTTGGTGATAACGAAGACGACCTCGGCGGTGCGCGCGATGTTGGCCACCCGCTCGGCCCAGGGCTTCAGCTCCTCGATGCTGTAAAGGTAGTTGTAACGCTCTTCGGGATGCTCATTGGAGGTGAACCAGTGGTCGTAATTGCGCCCGTGCAGCCGCACGTAGCCCACGGGCATGGTGACGTGTTCGCTCGGCGCAAGGGAGCGGCCAATGACCGGCTGGTCGATATTGCAAAAGCCCACGCCCTGCGCGCGCAGCCAGTCAAAAATCTCCGGCTGATTCCACGAACTGTGCCGCACCTCGACCACCAGCGGGTATTCCATGAACTGCATGAAAAGCCCGCTCATGTATTCATGATTCTCCCGCGTATTCTTAAACGACCATGGAAACTGCAAGAGCAGAGCCCCCAGCCGGCCGGCGGCCGCCAGCGGCTCAAACCCTTGCTTGCACGCTTTCTCATCCTGAAGGCTGGCGCTGCGCTCGTGGGTGAAACGCTTCCACAGCTTGGCGGTGAATTGAAACGACGGGTTGTGCTGAACCTTCTCCACCCATGACTCGGCCACTTCTGCGCGCAGAGGGTTGTAAAAGGACGTGTTAATTTCAATGGTGTCAAAATACTGCGCCAGGTAGGCCGCGTCATGGAATCCGCGCGGCTTGCTGCGGGGATAGACAATGCCCTCCCAGTCGGCATAGGACCAACCCGCAGGGCCCACCAGGATTGTGCCGGTAGAAGGCTTTCGCATTATCTTCGCCTTTTGTTCGCCCTTAGAATATCTCGCCGCCATGCCGTTGTCAAGCAGAGTTTCAGCCTCAGTCCATGCCACCTCACATGGTAGCCCGAGGCAGTGGTCGGTCCATTGTACCGTGCCGCCATCTCTTCAGAAGTGAACGACCCACTGTTCTTCCTTCAACACGTTCTTCATCGGATAATTGCGCTCTCCCCGGTGTGGGGTTAGAATCGCGGTCCGCGTTCAATTCTCATTCGAGGTAGGGTTTCATGACGGAGTGGAGTGGTCCCCTGAAGATTCGTCCCGCGCGCATTGATGACGCCAAGGAAATTGCCCGTATTTACAACCAGGGCGTCCAAGACCGTGCGGCGACCTTTGAAAATGCCTTCGTATCGCCGGAAGAGCGTTACATGTGGCTCGCGGCGCGCCCCGACAAATTCCCCGTGCTGGTGGCGGAGGTCAAGCACACGCTGATGGGTTGGTCGGCGCTCTACCCTTATAGCCCGCGCCACTGCTATGACGGGATCGCGGAGCTCTCCATCTACATCGAGCGCAGCCTGCGCGGCCACGGTGTGGCACAGGAATTGATGAAGGCCATGCAGAGCGTCGCTCGCGAGAAGGGTTTCTACAAAATCATCGGGCGCATCATGGCCGTGAACGAGGGCGCGCGCAAACTTTGCCAAATGACCGGCTGGAAAGAAGTGGGGGTGCACGAAAAGCACGGCAAGCTGGGCGGTGAGTGGCACGACCTCGTGCTGGTAGAATTTATGATTCCCGACAATCTCAAGTAGATCCCCCTGGTGAGCCTGCGGGGACCGTTCAAAGGTCGAGAAGAGGCTGCCTTCACCGTCGAGACGCAGAGCAAGAGCCCGTTGTTTTGAACCCTGCCGCGCGGATGTTTCAGCCGCAAGCGATGTAGCGAAGAGTTATGTACAATTGAGAACGGACGGGAATTCGAACCTCCGGATGAGGGGCATGAAGCAGTGGCTGCGCATGGGCTTTCTGGCCGTGATGGTGGTAGGGGGTTGGTATGTCTTGAGCCCGCTAACGCCTCCGCAGGATGGCGAGCCAGCGCAGACACCTTCAACGAAAACCACTGCTGCGCCGAACGCGCCGGAAAGACGCGAGTACACGCTGCTGTTCACCGGCGACGTCATGCTTTCACGCGCGGTGGGCTTGCGCATGGCAGCCCAAAAGGACTGGTCGCTTCCCTTCCATCTCATTGCGGATATGCTGCGCAGCGCCGACCTGCGCTACTGCAATTTGGAGTGTCCGGTCTCAGACCGCGGCCGCAATCTGCATCACCTGTATTCTTTTCGCGCCGACCCCCGGGCGATCGAGGGGCTGAAGGCCACGGGTTTCAACGTGGTTTCGCAGGCCAATAATCACGCCTACGACTGGGGCCCGGAGGCGTTGCTCGATACTTTAGATCGACTGCGCGCGGCGGGTATTCGTCCCGTGGGCGCGGGGCAAAACAATTTGGCGGCGCATTACCCGCTGCTGGTACATGTGGGCGGCCTGCGCACCGCCTTCCTCGCCTACGTGGACATTCACCCCAAGGAAGCGGCGGCGGGGGTGGATCGCCCGGGCGTGGCGTGGCTGGACCCCGCGCAGGCGCTGGCGGACATCCGCTTTGCGCGGCTCCTTGCTGACTTGGTGATCGTGTGCCCACATTGGGGCGAGGAATACGCATTGAAGCCGACGCGCGACCAGGTGGAGCTTGCCCACCAGATGGTCGATGCGGGCGCGGACCTGATTGTGGGCAGCCACCCGCACGTGGTGCAACCGCTCGAAAACTACCACGACCATTGGATTGCTTACAGCCTCGGCAATTTTGTTTTCGACCAGCACGATCCCGCCACGCACCACGGCCTGATGCTGCGGGTCACGGTGCGAGATGAGCAGATCACCAAGGTTCTTCCCCTCGCCATCAAAATCAATTCCAGCTTTCAAGCCGCACTCGCACCGGTGGATGAACGTTCTCCCCGGCCGATTCTGGTTGAACGGAGTGCTGGCTCGTTCCATGCGAGTAAATAGGCGGGTTTCGTGTGAGGTCTCCCATGTCCTCTCGTTCTGCTGGACCGATTCTCAAAACCCTTGTGTTTATCATTTTTGTGCCCGGAACCGTACTCCTATGGGTTCCCTACCTGCTGCTGCGAAGGGAGGTGCCTTGGCCCGCAAGTCGGATGAACTGGCTGGCGCTCGCGCCATGCGGGTTGGGCGCAGCGATCCTTTTGAAGTGCGCGTGGGACTTTGCAGTGGTGGGACTCGGAACTCCCGCCCCCATCGATCCGCCAAAATCCCTGGTGGTGAGCGGGCTTTACCGCTTCGTCCGCAACCCGATGTATGTCGGAGTTGCCTTGGTGCTCTTCAGTGAGGCGCTGCTTTTCAGTTCCCCACGGCTTCTGGATTATGCGCTCCTGGTCGGGACCGGCTTTTTCCTGTTTGTGATCGCCTACGAAGAGCCCACGCTAAGAAAGAAGTTTGGCGCTTCCTATCAGACATATTGCCGTGCCGTGCCTCGCTGGATCCCTCGACTCACCCCCTGGTCGCCGGAGAAGCGATGACTCGCATCAAAGGATTCGTGCAAAGGCCGGCCCTTGCGAATTCTGCGATTGCTTCATTACGCCGCCTTCGGGGATCAAAAGTGCCACTCAAGCGGCCGGCGAATCTCCCGAGAAATCCCTATGAGATTCCAACTCTCCGTAGTCAGCAGCCGTCGCCTTGTCAGGCGCTCGCCACGCGGCGCCGGAAATACTCCGAAGGGGGCAAAATCAGGAGCCATAGATGCGCCGAGCAAAATACGGCCCGAAATGCTGTTTGTCGCCGGTCAGCAGATGCGTTGCTCCTGCCTGTATAGATGCCAGGAGGATTGGCCGGTCCTTTTCCGGGAGTTCCATTTCCAGGGGCGATACTACTTGCGGGATTCGAGTGAGCACCTGCACGGACTGCAAGAGAAGCCACAGCCTCTTCCTGGATGTCTCCCCGGAAAGGTTCCGCCTTGCTTCTGCCGCAGCATACTCGAAGGTGATCAGTTCCACATCCTCTATTTGCCATAAGCGGTGTAGACCCCGCTTGCGGGCGGCAGGCTGCGGAGAAGAGTACATTGGCATCCAGAAAGATTTTGTCCACGGGCTAACTCAGGAGCGTTTGGCGCGGCGTCAAGCCGGTTGGTGATGGGCCATCTTGGAGGGGTCCACTCCCATTTCTAAGTGATGGATGGTCCATAAAGAAAGGAATCCTCTGCTGATGAAAAAGGTGAGTGCAATCAAGTCGACGCCCGCTACCGCTTACCGACTTTTTCCAGCTCCGCGCCGGTCGTAGCCGCAACTTCTGCGTGCAGCGAATTGCCGTGTGCGTCCATCGTGACGATGGCGGGGAAGTTGCGCGCTTCGTAGACCCACATGGCCTCGGGGACGCCGAGTTCCTCCAGCAAATAGACGCCGTGAACCTTGGGCAGGCAGCGCGCATAAAATTGCGCCGCGCCGCCGATGGCATGGAGGTACACCGCGCCGTATTCCTTCAGCGCCGCACCCGTCTTGGGCCCCATTCCACCTTTGCCCATCACCGCCCGCAAACCAAAACGGCGAATGATGTCGGCTTCATAAGGTTCCTCCCGGATGCTGGTGGTAGGGCCGGCGGCCATGGTTCGCCACCGGTTATTCTCCTTGAGCATCACCGGGCCGCAATGATAGAGGATCGCCCCGTGCATGTCGTAGGGGGTATTGTGGTGCAGCAGGTAGTGATGCGCGGCGTCGCGGCCGGTGACCATGGGGCCATTGATCAGCACCACGTCACCCACTTTCAGGGCGCGGACTTTTTCCTCGCTCAGCGGGGGTTCAAGGCGCACTTCGCGGCCCGTCAACTGGAAGCCCGTACCGGTCGAGATGAGGCGTTCGACGGGGCGGTTGGGGTCGCGATACAGCCACTGGGTGATGGCGCCGCTTTCAGCATCGAGCAAAACTCCCAGCCGGCGGAACGCCCAGCAATCGTAGGCCACGGTTACAAAAAAACTGGCGGGAAGCCGGTTTGCCGCCGTGATTTTGCAGCCAATCAGGGAGTTCGAGCCGCCGAAGCCCATGGCTCCGACCCCTAACTGGTTGGCTTGCTCCATAATTTCCTGCTCGAGCTTCGCCAGCGCCGGGTCGGGGTTCGTGTCGTCCAATGTCCGAAAGAGTTGTTGCTTGGCAAGATGATAACCATTCGCGCGGTCACTGCCAATGCAGACGCCGATGGCCCCCGGCGCGCAACCCTGGCCTTGCGCCTGCCACACGGCGTGGAGCAGGCATTTCCTGACGCCTTCGAGATCACGGTCGGCGCGGCCCAAATGCTCAAGCTGGCAGGGAACGGAGTACTGGATGTTCTTGTTTTCGCACCCCCCGCCTTTGAGGATGAGACGCACCTCCACCTCGGGCTTTTCCCACTGCTCGAAATGGAAGATGGGTGTGCCGGGGCCCAGATTGTCGCCGCTGTTCTTGCCGCTGATCGAGTCCACGGAGTTGGGCCGCAACTTGCCGCGCTTGGTGGCCTCCGCGACGGCTTCCAGAGTCTGTTTGCGGATGGCGATCTGGTTCACTGCGATGGGAGTTTTGATCTCGAAAGTGAGCATGCCCGTGTCCTGGCAAATCGCGCCCTCGTCCTGGAAGGCCATGTCAATGTTCTCGCCGATGATGGCCAGCGCTTGCCCCGCCTGCGTTTGAGGATTTTCGGTGCGCAGCGCCCAGGCCATAGCTTTGCGCACATCCGGCGGCAGGTTCGTGGAAGTTTGGATGATCAGTTCGAGCATGCTTTCCTTGAGAAATTGCATAAACACCTCCGGAAACGAACCGCCGCAACCCTCTCCGCCCTCTGAAATTATAACGCTTTAACACCTAGACGAAAGGATGTTTGATGGCCTGCCGTTCGCCCAGGCGAGGCCCTAATTCATTCTTCAGAATCTCAAAAGCGCGCGAGGGAGAATCGACAAAGCGGATCAATTTCAAATCGCCTTCGCTCATAACTCCCGTCTGAAGGAGCCAACCGAAGTTGATGGCGCGCTTCCAGAACTTCGAGCCGTAGAGGAGGATCGTCACCCGGTGCCCCATCTTATGGGTCTGGATCAAAGTGAGGAACTCCCACATTTCATCCATCGTTCCAAAACCGCCGGGAAAAACAATCAGGGCTTGAGCCGGCTGCGCAAACCAGAGTTTGCGCATGAAGAAGTAGCGGAACAGCATGTTCAGTTGCGGGGAGATGTAAGAGTTGGGTTTTTGTTCCATCGGCAACTGGATGTTGAGGCCCATGGATTTGCCACCCGCTTCGCTTGCCCCCCGGTTGGCAGCTTCCATGATGCCGGGACCTCCTCCCGAACAGACCACGAGAAAGTGGGGGTTGTTGTGAAGAGTCGCCGCCCATCGCGTGACCAGGCCTGCTAACTGGCGCGCGTCCTCGTAATAGCGTGACATGTGGACGTCCATGCGGGCTTGCTTGAGATCAGCGAGCAACGCGGGGGTGGGTTCTTCCTTGCCGCGAACTTCCAGTTCCCGCAATTTCTGAATGGCCACGTCGCGAGGCTGGATGCGCGCCGATCCGAACATGACCACGGTGTGTTGGATTCCCGCCCTTCGCATGCGGGCCAGCGGTTCAAAGTATTCGGAAACGATGCGCAGCGCGCGCGCGTCAGCGCTTTCCAGGAAGCGGAGGTTTTTGTAGGCAAGTTGCGGCATCTGCGCGCCGGGCTTGTTTTCATTCGCCATGGATTCCTCACCTTGATAGAGTCAACGCCTGGGTGGCTGCCGAAAAAACTTTGCCAGGGAAGTTCGCTGCGATCTGGTATTGCCACAATCCCGGTGGTTTCAGTACCGGCATGGCGGCGTCCCGGTCAAATCAGGGAGGGCCCTCGAGCCGCTACCGGCATTTCAGCAACCTGCTAGAGAATACCAGACCGGATATCACTCCCACCGCAAAATCCAGTTAAGTGGGAGAACCCCGGAAAATTCCGGTTGACCTGAGGGCGCTGACGGGATATGAATTATGAGTTGGTCTGACCTCGCCAGGTAGACCAAGCAAGTTAGGACGCCCGCCATCTTACTAATCCGCATGGAGGAAAGATCCAATGTCAGCATTTTCCAGACGTGAATTTATGCGCCGGGGCACGGTAGGAGCAGCGGGCTTGGGCTTGCTGCTGAACGGGAAGTGGGTTCCCTTGGAGGCAACTCCCCTGCCCCCGCCGGCAGGCCCGAACGACCGCGTCAACCTGGGTTTTATCGGATTTGGCATTCGCGGGAACATCCTGATGGAAGCCATCAAGAAAACCGGGCAAGCCAATCTGGTGGCCGTCAGTGATTGTTACCAGGGGCATCTGACGCGTGCCAAGGAACGCACCGAAGGCAAGATCGACACCCATTTTGCGCAGTACAAATCCCTGCTCGAGCGCCAGGACATCGACGCGGTCATCCTTGCGCCTCCCGATCACCAGCATTTGCCGATGGTTTTGGATGCGCTCGCCGCGGGCAAGGACGTCTACATCGAGAAGCCCATGACGCACCGGGTTGAAGACGGACCCAAAATGATCGAGGCGGTGCGGCGGTACAACCGCGTCCTGCAAGTGGGCAGTCAAGGGCGCTCCTCGTTCCTGCAAAAGAAGGCGCATGAAATCGTGGCTTCCGGGCAACTCGGGAAGGTTTCCAAGGTCATTGCCTCTTACAATCGCAATAGTTCCAACGGAGCCTGGAACTATCCCATCCCCCCAGACCTGAAAGAAGGCGTGAACTTCAACTGGAAGGAATGGCTGGGGAATGCGCCGCAGTGCGCTTATGACCCCGAACGCGTGTTCCGCTATCGCAAGTATTGGGATTATTCCGGCGGCATTTCCACCGACCTGTTTGTCCACCTGATTACGTCCATACACTTCATCATGGACGCAAAGGTTCCGTCGAGCGTCATGGCGGCGGGCGGAATCCTGGTGCGGAAAGATGGCCGGGAAGTGCCCGACACGCTCGACGCCCTCTTTGTTTACCCGGAGGATTTCAACGTTAATATGGGGGCAACATTTAACAATGCGAGTGTACCCGACCAGGGTATGGCGTTCCTGGGAACCAAGGGATCACTCACGCTGCTCGGAAGCAGCTTTACCGTCGCGGCGGAAAATCCCAAAGAAGGATACGGGTATGCCATCGATTCCTGGCCGAAGAGCCTCCAGGAAGAGTTCATGAACATGGGCAACCATCGCGAGGAGGCGAACCCGCCGATCGTCGAGGACGGAACCGTCACCTACAAGGACCAGGGCACGGACTCGGTGGTGCTCCACACGCTGGAATTTTTGGACTGTGTGCGCTCGCGCAAAGAATGCAGCGAAAACGCCGTGGTCGGCCACCATGCCGCCGCCGCGGGGCACATGGTCAATCTCTCCTATCTTTCCGGCAAGAAGATGGTGTGGGACGTGGCCACCGACACCGCCCGGGAAGCGTAAGAAAGCTGGAGGCAGAAGGCAGTAGGCAGGGACCCCGGATTAGTTCCCGTCCGGGAGGGCCGTTGGCCTGGGCGGTGATAGTTCGCCCTGTCAGGGCTTGAAAGCGAGTAGCAGAGCGCGAGTGTGCCAGCCCCCGAAGCGGGCTTGAAGTTGGGGCTTAGAACGACGGGCCCCCCTCTCACAAAGGAGGGCGCTGCCAGCCACCGAGCGCCTCCTGCAAAGCCTGCGCAACGGCCAACGCCACATCTTCACGCCATGGTCGCGCCACAATCTGAACGCCAATAGGCAAGCCCTCCTGGGTCGAGCCGCCGCGAACTACTGCCGCAGGCCAGCCGGTCAGGTTGGAAGTCATGGTGTAGCTGAAGCAGGAAAGCCGATCGTAGGTTGCGCCGTGCGCCATCCCGGCAAAAGAGCAAACCGGGCAGAGCAAGGCATCGTAATTTGACATAAAGGAGAGCATTTCACGCCGGAAAGCATCCCAACGACCGACCAGCGCGGCGAGTTCCGCGACGGACTTGGCGCCTTGGTGCTGCAATTCCAGCACGCGCTGCATGAGCGGATGGACGCGGTGCGTTCCTGCCTCTTTCAGCACGGATTCGATGCCCGCGCCTCCGTCGGCGGTAAAGAGGCCGAGATAGATTTCGTAAGTCTGCTCGATTGCCGGAGGCCGAACCTCCTCAACGAAGACTCCGTCCTCGGCCAATGCCCCCGCGGCTTTCTTCACGACCGCGCCGAATTCAGCCGATGGCGCCACAATTCCGTTGTCGGCGTGGAAGGCGACGCGCAATCGCCGCAGATCGATTGCCCGGGGGTCGCCGATTGACATGGGCACGATGGCAGTGTCTTGCCCATCGACACCGGAAATCAGCGGAAGCACCAGCGCCAAGTCTTCTACGTATCTCGCCAGCGGCCCGATCTGCCAGAGCGCGTCGAGCAAACCTCCCGGTCCGGGGAAGTGCCCCGTGCGTGGAACTCGCCCTGAGGTCGGCTTGATGCTGGCGATCCCCGTGCAATGCGCGGGGAAACGGACGCTTCCCCCGGCATCACTCCCCAACCCACATGGCGAACCTCCCGCCGCGATAATGGCGGACTCGCCGCCGCTGCTTCCTCCCGGGGACAGAGTCAGGTCATAGGGATTGTTCGTGCGGCCGTAAATCAGGTTGTCGGCCTCCCACGCCCATCCCAATTCCGGGCAATTGGTTTTTCCCAGCAGAATGGCTCCAGCCTCTCGCAAGCGCTTCACCACCACTGCGTCTTGGTTGGGAATGTAATGCGAGCGCCCCTCGGTTCCGCCGGTGCAGATCACTCCCTTCGTCTCGATGGCGTCTTTCAGCGTGAATGGCACGCCGTGCAAGGGGCCGATCACATGTCCCTGTGCGAGCGCTTGGTCGGCATCGCGCGCTTCCTTGAGGGCCTGCTCGGCAGCTACCTGCACGACGGCATTCAGGCGGGGATTCACCTCCTCGATTCGTCCCAGGGAGGCGCGCACAAGCTCCTGCGCGGAAATTTCTTTCTTTCGAATCGCTGCCGCCATGGAAGCGGCGGACTCATATATCCATTCACGCATCGGCACCACTTCCTTTGATGAACATTCCGCGGAGATGAGTTTTCATGAAAGGCGCGGGCTTTTGAGATTAGCATTCTGCACCAACAGTGACAACCGGCGGGAAAAAGCGTGGTGAGCCGGCTGGGATTCGAACCCAGAACCCCTGCCTTAAAAGGGCAGTGCTCTACCATTGAGCTACCGGCCCGGCTATCCGTAACACGCGGGTACTGACTCCGCAGCCTGTCGAAGCGACGTGGCTTTCAGGCCAAAAGAAAATCTTGCGGAGTCTATCCTTACAAAATTACCTCACTCTGCCCCTATTCGTAAACCCCCAAACATGGATGGCAGTGGGCCAGCTTGCTGTAGCGGCGAGTTTACCTCGCCAAATGGCGGCGTAAAGGGGCCGCTACATCAAGTTGACCCGCCAGCGGCCCTCTACCCCAGTTTAGCGACCAACTTTTCCAGGTATAATTTTTCCATCTTGATGTCTTCCATCTGCTGAGGGCCGGAAATCTCCCGCTCGATGGTAAGCGGCCCGGGGTATCCCAATTCCTTCAGGCGCGGAATCAGTTTGGGGAAATTCGCTTTCCCTTCCCCGATGGGCACCTCTTTGCCGAGCTTCCGGGGATTGGTCGGGAAGAGTCCGTCTTTGGCGTGTGTACCCCGCACCAAGTGGCCGATCACATCCAGCGCGTCCAGAGGATTGCCCTTGCCATAAAGAATCAGGTTAGCGCAATCGAGGTTTACAAATAGGTTATCAACGCCGGCGTCGTCAATGGCGCGCAGCATGGTGATGGGCGTTTCCTGCCCGGTCTCCATCAGTACGATTTGGCCATTGCCCTTGACGTGCGTGGCCACGTCGCGAAGCGCGCCGACGACCCCTTCATAATCGGGGTCATTCGGATTTTCCGGGATAAATCCAAAATGCGAGTGGATGGCCGGCACGCCCAGCCGCTGGGCGAAATCGGAGGCGCGCTTGTAATTATCAATCCGTTGTTGGCGATACTTTGGAGGAACCACGCCGATAGTCAGCGGGCCTTCGTAAAATGTGTACTCATTGGGGGGGCCGCCGATAGTAGCGATGGCCGTGACCTCAATGCTGTACTTTTCCATGGCCACCTCGAGGCCGTTGTAGACCCGGTCCGAAAAGTCATCCGTCATGGCTTGGCACGTCGGAACCCCAAAATCGTGAACACGTTTGAGGGCTGCTTCCGGGTCTTCATCTACATCGATGATGATTCCCATCCGGAAGGGCTTGCCGGCGGGTATGGCAGGCGCTGCCGGAACGCTCGACATCAGTCCCGCCGCGGCCGCTGAAACTTGCAGAAAACGTCGACGATTAAGATTTCCCATTATCGGTCTCCTTTTGCCAGCGGTCCGTTGTCCGTGGTCATTTGTCCGTTGTCCGTTGCGACTGACGACGGACTGCGGACCACGGGCAACTGACGACTTCTTCAACTCATTGACAACCTTTTACCGTAAAGCATAGTATCCAATTCCCGGCAGAATTTCCTGTCGAGAATTGGGGAGGGAGTGGAGAGCACGACTGAAGCCGTGCGGCGGAGCCTGCAGACTGGGCGGGTTGTGGCTTTCACGGGGGCAGGTATTTCGGCGGAGAGTCATGTTCCGACCTTTCGCGGGGCGGATGGTCTGTGGAGGAACTATTCTCCGGAAAGGCTGGCCACCGCCGAGGCCTTTTCGAGCGATCCACGGCTGGTTTGGGAATGGTATGACTGGCGGCGCGGCCTCATCCGGGAGGCGCAACCAAACCCTGGGCACTTCGCCTTGACCGAAATGCAGCGAAGAGCCCGGGGAAGGTTCACCTTGGTAACGCAGAACACGGATGGCCTTCATGAAAGGGCGGGCAGCCAGGACGTGGTGAAGTTGCACGGTGACATCTGGCTGCTGCGATGCACCCAGTGTGGGCGGGAAGACCGGAACGAGCAAGTTCCCATAGATCCCTTGCCCCCACTATGCCGCTGTGGAGCGATCCTGCGCCCGGGGGTTGTCTGGTTCGGCGAGATGCTCCCTATAGATCAGTGGGAGCGCGCCATGAATGCAGCGCGAAGGGCGGATGTTTTTATGGCCATTGGGACCTCCGCCCTGGTTTACCCATCGGCCGGGCTGGTGCAGTTGGCCCGCCAATCGGGCGCTCGGGTAGTGATTGTGAATCCTGACCCCACTCCTGCCGATGAGCTCGCCGAATGGATTCTGCGTGGCCCGGCCGGAGAAATTCTACCGAGGTTACTATGAAACAAGCTTATCTGGATTGCTCTTCTGGCATCAGCGGCGACATGTTTTTGGCGGTGCTCATCGACGCGGGAGTTGCGGTGGACCGGCTGTTCGGCGAACTGAAAAAGCTCCCGCTGGGTTTCTATGAATTCAAACGGACGCGCGCCCTGCGCGGCGGTTTAGTGGGAACGCGCATCGACATTCGTGTTCCGGGCGAGCAACCTCACCGCAAGCTTGCGGATATCCAATCCTTGCTGGAAAATGCGTCCCTGCCGGAAAAGGCCGCGGGCCAGGCGCTGAAGGTTTTTAGCCATCTCGCCGAGGTGGAAGGAAAACTTCACAATGTTCCTGCAGGTGAAGTCCACTTCCATGAGATCGGCGCGGTGGACGCGATGATTGACATCGTGGGCACGTGTATTGGCCTGGAAGTGCTGGAGATTTCCGAGCTCATCTGTTCGCCCTTAAACCTTGGCAGCGGGCGAGTGAACGCGGAGCATGGAAGTTTGCCCGTACCCGCTCCCGCCACCGCGGAACTGCTGAAGGACATTCCGGTTTATTCCTCGGGCTTGGAAGGCGAACTGGTGACGCCCACGGGCGCCGCCCTGGTCACCACCCTGGCTTCCGGATTCGGCCCCTTGCCGTCGATGAAGATCGCGAAAATCGGCTATGGCGCGGGAGAAAAGGATTTCTCCGATCACCCCAACATCGCCCGCCTCTTCCTCGGCGAGCTGACCGAGGCTGTCGCCGGCCAGACGGCCCTCCCCGGCGACGAGATCGTTTCCGTGATCGAAGCCAACCTCCATGATATGAGTCCGCAACTTTACGGGACCTTCCTGGAACAGGCTCTGGCCGCAGGCGCGCTGGACGTCACGTGCAGCTCGGCGCGGATGGAAAAGAATCGGCCCGGCCTCGCCATCAGCATTCTTTGCGAACCTGGCAAGAGTGACGCGCTTTCCCAGTTGCTCTTCCAACAGACCACCCCCTCGGGCGTGCGCATTTCTGAGGCGCGGCGGAAAGTGCCGGAGCGCGAGCAGGTGAAGGTGGAAACCCCTTACGGCGACGAGATCGTTTCCGTGATCGAAGCCAACGTCCATGATATGAGTCCGCAACTTTACGGGAACTTCCTGGAACAGGCCCTGGCCGCAGGCGCGCTTGAGGTCACGCGCGGCTCGGCGCGGATGGAAAAGAACCGGCCCGGCCTCGCCATCAGCATTCTCTGCGAACCCGGCAAGAGTGACGCGCTTTCCCAGTTGCTCTTCCAACAGACCACCCCCTCGGGCGTGCGCATCTCTGAGGCGCGGCGGAAAGTGCCGGAGCGCGAGCAGGTGAAGGTGGAAACCCCTTACGGCGACGAGATCGTTTCCGTGATCGAAGCCAACGTCGATGATATGAGTCCGCAGCTTTACGGGTACTTCCTGGAACAGGCCCTGGCCGCGGGCGCGCTCGACGTTACATGCAGCTCGGCGCAGATGAAAAAGAATCGGCCCGGGCTGACTATCAGCATTCTCTGCGAACCCGACAAGAGTGACGCGCTTTGCCAGTTGCTCTTCGAACAAACCACCACCATTGGCGTGCGCACGTATGAGGCGCAGCGCAAAGTGCTGGAGCGCGAACAGGTGACAGTGGAAACTCCTTACGGTGCGGTGCAGGTGAAAGTGGCGCGGCGCGAGGGGAAGGTACTCAACGCGGCCCCTGAATTCGACGATTGCCAGCGCCTGGCAACGGAGAAATCTGTCCCGCTCAAGCAGGTGATCGCCGCCGCCGAAGCCGCTTACTTGCAATTGAGTGAAAAGGCGCCCGGCGCATGAAACCGACGTTTTTCCTTACCACTCCCATCTACTACCCCAACGCCCGTCCGCATGTTGGGTCCGCGTACACTACGATTGTTTGCGATGTGCTGGCGCGCTATAAGCGCATGTGCGGCTACGACGTGGCTTTTCTCACCGGCACGGATGAGCATGGAGAAAAGCTTGAGCGCGCCGCAGCCGCCGCGGGACAGTCGCCGCACGAGTTCGTTGCGGAAAAGCGCAAGTTGTTTGTCGCACTCTGGGAGAAACTCGGCATCCCGGTAAAGGTCTATCCGGACTCCGACTGGAATTCTCTACGCTTCATCTATACGGACCATCCGGACCACGTGACCTCCGTTCAGCGTTTACTGATTCGCGCCCGAGAAAATGGCTATATCTACACGCATCGCTACGAAGGCCGTTACTGTGTCTCCGATGAGCGGTATGTTTCCGACAACACGGACCCCGTGAACTGCGACATCTGTGGACGCCCGGCGGAATTGATCAGCGAAGATAATTACTTCTTCAAGCTCTCGGCATTTGAGAAGCCCCTCCTCGAACTTTATGAGACCCATCCTGAGTTTGTGAAGCCCGATTACCGCATGAATGAGGTCAAGAGCTTTGTGAAAAGCGGGTTGCGCGATATTTCCGTCAGCCGCAGCCGCCTCAAGTGGGGCATTCCCTGGCCGGATGATCCCCACCAGGTGTTTTACGTGTGGTATGACGCGCTCACCAGCTACATGACGGGGATTGGTTACGCGCAAGGTGAAAACGGCAGCCCCGAATTCCAAAAATATTGGTGCAATAGGCCGGGTGAGTCAGAGATCGTCCACATGATCGGCAAGGACATCCTGCGCTTCCACGCCGTCTATTGGCCGGCGTTCATCATGGCCGCTTATCCTAATCAGCCGGAGATGCTGCCGACGACCGTCTTCGCGCACGGATGGATTTATTACGAGCACGATAAGATGTCGAAGTCGAAAGGCAACGTGGTCTACCCGGAGCCCATCGTCGATGCGCTAGATTCCTTCGGCGCGCCCGGCAACGACGCCCTGCGCTACTACCTGCTTCGCGAAGCGCCGTTTGGACAGGACACCAGCTTCTCGTATGAGGGCCTCATCCAGAGGTACAACGCGGATCTCGCGAACGATTTGGGAAATCTGGCGAACCGGACTGTGAATATGATCAACCGGTACTCCAACGCGGAGATTCCCAGCCCTCCGGTTGCCTGGGAGATTATCCACGCTGCGATCAACGGTGAAGGGCAAGCCCAGGCGATACTTGGAGCGAATCGTTTTGCCATTGACTCCGGAAGCGTGGAAATCGTCGAAAAATCAGCAAGACTCCACGCGGCCATCCTGGAACGGTTCAGAGGGTACGACTTGTCGTTTGCGCTCGCCAATGCTTGGGCTTTCGTCGGCGACGTCAATAAGTATCTTGTCGAGAACGCCCCCTGGACGCTTGCGGACCAGGACCGTCAGGGTAATCAGAATCGAATCGCCACGATCCTTTGTACTGCCGCTGAGGCTCTGCGCTTCGCGGCAGTGTTACTTGCTCCGGTCCTGCCCGAAGGCACACAGCGAATCTGGACGCAATTGGGCTGCGAAGGCAAGGTAACAGACCAGCGGTTGGAGAAACTCAAGTGGGACCAGTTGAAGCCCGGCACCAAGGTTGGCAAGGCAGAACCCATCTTCCCGCGGCTCGACAAGGCCGCCACGCTCGCCAAACTTGAGGAACTGGCCGAGGCTGACCGCAATCGCGACAAACCCAAGGAGGTATTGAAATCCGTGCAAACCGAAAAAACACCGGAAGCGGCGCCCCAGTCGCAAGCCCCGAGCCTCGAACCCCCAGCCCCAAGCCCCCAGCACCCGGCACCTAGCTCCACTCCGGCCGTTGAGTCGCCGAAAATCTCGATCGAGGACTTCGCCAAGGTGGAAATGCGCACGGGCGAAATCAAGACCGCGGAGCCCATCCCCGGGGCAAAGAAGCTGCTGAAGCTGACGGTGGATATTGGTACGGAAGTACGCCAGGTCTGCGCGGGCATTGCCGAGTTCTACCAGCCAGAGAAATTGATCGGCATGAAAGTGGTGCTGGTAACGAACCTCCAACCGCGTAAACTGCGCGGCGTGGAATCCAACGGCATGATCGTCGCGGCCTCCATTGGCGACCAAGGCCGGCCCGTGCTGGTCACCTTTGCCGAGGATGTGCCGAATGGAGCGAGGCTGAGATAATCGGGTGATCCGATGATCGGGTGATCGGGTGAACAAAGGCATCGGGTGATCCGATGATCCGGTGATCAGGTGAACAAAGAGCGGGTGATTGGGTGGACAAGAACCAATCCGGTAGTTCAGCGGACTTTCCGATGGCGGGGTTTTCAGATCACCCGATCACCAGATCACCCGATTTTTCTCGATTCTCATGCCCACTTGGATGATTCCGACTTCGACCCTGACCGCGCGGCGGTGATCGAACGCGCCCGCGCCGCCGGCCTTCGTTACATCCTGGTGGCGGGCGGGGGCACGGGCCCCGATCACCTGGACTCGCCGCTGGCCATCGCCGAAAGTTACGATTGGATTTATGCCTCGGTGGGGATGCACCCGCACGAAGCCCGGCACTTCACGGATTCCCACGCGGAGAGAATCCTCCAACTCGCCCAGCATCCCAAAGTGGTAGCGGTGGGCGAGATCGGCCTCGATTACTACTACGACCACTCGCCGCGCGACGTGCAGAAACAAGTCCTGATCCGGCAAATGGAGCTGGCCCGCGAGCTCAGGCGCCCCATCATCATCCATTGCCGCGACGCATGGGCAGACCTGCGCGAGATTGCGGCGGCACATTGGAAGCCGGCGGGGCTGGGCGGAATCCTTCACTGTTTTACGGGAAGCCATGAGGACGCCCATACGTTCTTGGATTGGGGTTTCCTGATTTCCTTCGCGGGAAATCTGACGTTCAAGAAAGCCGAGGATCTGCGGGAGGTCGCGCGAGTGATTCCCCTGGATCGTCTGCTGACGGAAACGGATGCTCCCTACCTGGCACCCGTGCCCTATCGCGGCAAGCGCAATGAGCCTGCCTACGTGCGCGGAGTCACCCAGGAACTCGCCCGCCTTCGCCATTTGACCGAAGAAGAACTCGCCCGCCAAGTGCTCGAGAATTTCGAGAGATTCCTATTGTCTTGATTGGACCGGCGCAAGCCCGGATTTCTCACCCGAACCCGAGGCCGTTAGCAGATCGCCGGGGGACCCTTGGCACAACCGTCCACCCACCGTACAAACGCCCAAAGCTGAGAACATCTTGAAAACAAAGGGTAAGAAGAGGGCTTTTTCTCAAAACGAAGCTGAGAACATACTGTAAACAAGCCAGTTACAAGAAACCGTGGGAACCCTCAAAAAGCATGACAAAATGACCGCTGGAGGAGACCCCCAGGGTGGCAGGTGGCGGAACAGGGCTGATTTGGTTATATATCTAGGCTATCAAAGCCTGAGGTCAGGCCGGAGTTCGAAGCGGCGGGGCGAGGGGCAAACCGGCCTCATCATTTCCAGAAGGCTTGTGCGCCCATTCTTCCAGTGCGCCCTGGAGCCGCCGGATTTCATATTCGAGAGCGTCCACCGCTTGCGGAACCTGCTTAGAATCCCCCTGGCGGGCGATTTTTTCCAGCCGGAAGGCGGCCTCGAAGGCAGGCTTTGCCGCGAAGTTTCCCACCGAGCCTTTCAATCGGTGGGCGAGGCGCTCCAAGTCATGATTCTGCGCCTTGTCGACGGCGCGGTGAATGGCCTCCATTTGCTGGGGAAGGTCGTCCAAAAACAAAAGTGCTAACTCACTCAGCAGGTCACGATCACCTTCCAAGTTTGCCCAAGCCGCCTGCCAGTCGATGCAGTCATTCCCGGTGGGGGGCGGCGGCTTTTGCGGGGTTGGCTCCGGGCGCCGGGTGAACCGTTCGATTTCCGCAAACAATTCCGCCGGGCTGATCGGTTTGGCGATGTATCCATCCATTCCCACCGCCAAGCATCGTTCCCGGTCACCCTTCATGGCGTGAGCCGTCATGGCGAGGATCGGAATATGCTTATGGGTGGTGGCCTCCTTTTCGCGGATGGCACGGGTGGCTTCAAAACCGTCCATTTCCGGCATCTGCACATCCATCAACACCAAACCAAATTCCTGTTCCGCCGACATCTGGACGGCATCGTGCCCATTCGCCACCACCATTACGGTGTGTCCCATCTTTTCCAGCAGGCGGACCGCCACCGTCTGGTTCACGGGGTTATCCTCCGCCAGCAGAATACGCACGTGCCGCCGATCCTCGCGCAGCGAGTGGCGTGTGACCAGGGTGGGCCGCTGATCAGGGGGTTCCGGCTTGTGCCCCAGAACCGTGAGGATGGCTTCCAGCAGTTCGGTTTGCTGGAGAGGTTTGACCAGATAAGCGGAAATCCGCAGCTCACGGCAACGCAAAGCGTCGCCCCGCTGGCCTCCGGACGTCAGCATCATGATGATGGCGCCTTTAAAGCGTGGGTCGCTTTTGACATGCCTGGCAAAAGTGAAGCCATCCATGTCCGGCATGTGACTATCAAGGAGAATCAGGGGGAAGGCCGCGCCGGCGGCGCTGGACTGTTCGAGAATTTCCATCCCGCGCTTTCCACTCTCGGCCAAGGTCGGTTTCATTCCCCAATGATTGAGCAGTTCGTTGAGCATCTGGCGGTTGCTGGAATTATCATCGACCACAAGGACGGCAACGCCCTGGAGGACGGCAGACGTTAGCACCGCACCCGCGGTGGCAGCCTTATTTCCCCGCAGGAGCTTTAGCGTAAAGTGGAAGGTGCTTCCCTGCCCCACTTCGCTTTCCACCCACATCCGCCCTCCCATCAATGCCACCAGCCTTGATGAGATCGTCAAGCCCAGCCCCGTCCCGCCATAACGGCGGCTGGTGGAGTTATCAGCTTGCGCGAAGGCTTCAAAGATGACCCTCCTTTTCTCTGGCGGGATGCCGATGCCGGTGTCAGTGACGGCAAAGTGTAGTGTGGCCCCGTCAGCGGCGCACGATTCGATGCTGACCTGAACCGTGACTTCTCCCTTGTCGGTAAACTTGATGGAATTCCCCACCAGATTGATGACGATCTGCCGCAGGCGAGTAGGATCGCCGAGGAGGTTGTCTGGAACCTCCGGGTGCACACGGAGGGCGAGTTCGAGATCCTTTTCGTGGGCGGGCAAGGAGAGAGTCTTCAGGGCTTCCCCCAGGCAGTCGCGCAGGCTGAACTCTGCCTGGTCGATATCCAACTTGCCCGCCGCGATTTTGGAGACATCCAAAATATCGTTGATAATGGTCAGAAGCGACTCTGCGGAAGACTTCCCTAACCCGAGGTATTCCCGGCGGGTAGGATCAAGATCGCTGTCGAGCGCGAGTTCAGTCATTCCCATGATGGCATTCATGGGCGTGCGGATTTCGTGGCTCATGTTGGCTAGGAACTCGCTTTGGGCGCGGCAGGCTCGTTCCGCCTCCGCCTTCGCCAGGGTGAGCTGAGTGTTCTGGGCCTGCAATTCCGCGGTGCGGGCGGCGATCTCCAAATCCGAATCCTCCTGGAGTTTCCGCAGTTGATCGTTGCGCTCTTCGAGCTGAGAGAGCAGTTTTTTGATGTCGTCCCCTAAAAGACCCAGTTCGTCCTTGCCCGTCTCGGGCGCAAAGGCGGAGCAATTCCAATGCCCCATCGCTGCTTGGGAAATCTGGCCCAAGCCCACAATCGGGTCGGAAATAAGGTCTTGCAATCGACGGAAAAGGAGCAAGACCAGCCCGGCTGAGGCTAGTATCGCGATCAACGCAATCAGCGCATTGCGCCACAGCCGGTCGCTCCATTCCTTCGAATCGGATTCCAGATAGATGTCTCCCACCACGCCCCCGTTGCGGATGATTGGGTGGAACAGGGCCAGCCGGTGGAGAGAGGAGATTCCTTCCTCCCCCCGCAACGCTTTGGGGGGCAATGGGATGGAGACATTGGCGCGGTAATACTCCGCCAAAAGCTTGCCCTCCTGCGAGTACACACCAGCGGCCATAATGTCGGGTTTGGCACGCAGCCCGGAGAGGGATTGAGAGGCGGCGTTCCTGTCGCCCGAAGCCAAGGCCGAGGCGCTATTTTGGCCGACGATTTCGGCCAAGGCCTCGAGATCGCGCACCATGCCAAGGCGAACGGTGAGCGGATCGTAGATGCCAAATGCCATGAATGCCACCACCAAGGCCGCACTGCCGGTGAGCATAAGGATCCGGATCAATTTGCAGCGGATGGTCGATTCACGAAAGGCCTGCACTCAGATCCTCTCCTTTTCTCTGCTCTCGAACCCCCTGGACGAACCCGTGGGTCCCTGTCGCAACCGCCGAAGCTGAAGTCGTATGTTGCTCCTTCGCAGGGTGTTACGGCAGGGACCTCCGCGACCCCCACGAATAGGTGGCACGGATCCAAGCCGGAAGGGACGCACACGCCCGACCCGAATTCAGTACCTCACCCTTATCTTCGGCGGAGATGGAGATTAACTTGAGTCAAAAGCAGCAGGCGCGGGGACGCGTGGCGGTCTTTCCTGCCTGGCTTCGTTGGACGAACGGTTATAATATGGTAAATAACCATACGCGACCTCTCCTGGATGGTTAAAAATGACCGTCCGTTTCTATTGGATTAATCTTCTCCCAGGGACAACGTGGCAGACAATCCTCTGGGGAGGGCTGAGGGGGGGGCCGCGTTCGGCCAAGTCATTAATCCTGAAAAGGATCGCGCCCTGCTTGTATCAAAATGAGTCACCATCGAGCGATTTCGCTCCTCGCCCTTCCCCCCCAACTGCGGTATCATCCGGCGCACCATGATCTTCATCCCCTTCCTTGAGGTAATCTCATGAAAACCCGCTATGCAATCATTCTTGTGCTGGGTGCCATGGCGCTGGCCGCCAGGAGCGTCCGGCCTGCCACCCCCGTCATGGTGCACGAGCAAGGCGCCACGCTTACGCTCGCCAACGATTACCTTGAGCGCACCCTGGAAGTCGCGGACGGGTCCGTCCACACGGTGCGTCTGGCGAACAAGCTCTCCGGCCGCACGCATGAAGTGCGCGGCGATGAATTCGAGGTGAAGCTCATCTACGAGCGCGTCGGCTACAACTTCGGCGGCGAGAACCCCCTGGTGCTGACCTCCCGCGACTTGCAGGTGAAGGGTCATGAAGTGCAGGACGCGCCCGGCGGTGGCAAGCGCGCCGTGTATCATTTGCTGCTCCCGAACAGTCCGCAAGAAAAGACCGGCCTCGAAGCCACGCTTACTTACGAACTGAGGCCCGACGACTACTACACGCGCCAGTGGATTGAACTGAAGACCACCGGCACAGGAACCTTCTTCATCGACTCGGTCGCCCCGGGCAAGAACGATTGGCCGGCAGGCGACTTTCGCCTGGGCGGGTTCGGCCAGCCGCTTTTTTCTGACGATCTCTTCATGGGGCTCGAATATCCCACCGGCATCAACACTGCGCACCATTCATCCATTTCCCTGGGCGGCATCGTGGGCCTCAATATTCCGCCGGAAGGCTACACGAGCGAGCCCGCCGTTGTGGGGGTTGCGGCCAGCGGGCACGTTCATCAGGCTTTCATGGACTACGTCCGCCGCATCCGCGCCGTGCCGGTACGCCCGTTCATCACTTACAACACCTGGTATGACCTCCAGCTCACGACCATGACCAACAACCTGCTGCTGGAGCGCGTCAAGCAGTTCGAGGATCTGCTGGTCAAGAAATACGGCATCCCCCTGCAATCCTTCCTCCTCGACGACGCTTGGGATGACGACCAGAACAACCTCTGGGTTCCTGATCCGCGTCGCTTTCCCACCAGCTTCCGCGACCTCGCCGCCGCACTCCAGAACATCGACAGCCATCTGGGCCTATGGGTCGGCCCCATCGGTGGTTACGATCTGCGCCACTTCCGTGTGGATGCCGGTCGCAAGATGGGTATGGAGATCACCTCCAACGGCGAGTTCCTGTGCCTGGCCGGGCACAATTACAGCCGTTACTTCCGTGAGAGCCTGGTGGGCCTGGTGCGCAATTTCAGTGTCAACGAATTCAAGCTGGATGGCCTGCCCTTCGGCTGCAACGAGCCCAACCACGGTCACCCCGTGGGCATCTATTCGCGCGAAGCCGACCTGCGTTCTTTTCTGGGAACACTCGAAGCTCTGCGCGCTGAAAACCACGAGATTTTCCTCGGCGTCACTACCAGCACGTGGCTCAGCCCCTGGTGGCTGCGCTGGGCCGACATGGTCTGGATGGGCGGCGAGGATTACGGATACCTGGAAACCGTCCCCACCCTCAGCGAGCGCCAGAGTTCCATGAACTATCGCGACCTCGTCCTCTACAACGATTTCATTCGCCACCAAGTGCAGCTCCCCATGTCGTCACTGTGGACGCAAAGCGTCGTGAAGGGCACTTACCTCGAACTCGGCGGCAAGAATGAATCCCTGGAGGATTGGAAGGACCACCTCGTGAACTTCCTGGGGGTAGGCAGCCAGTTGAGCGAACTCTACATCACGCCCTCCCTCTTGAAGCCCGCGGAGTGGGACGCGCTGGGCAGTTCGCTCCAGTGGGCCGTGGCCAACGCGCACCCGTTGCTCGATAATGGCACCTGGGTGCTGGGCGATCCCGCCAAACGCGAGCCTTACGGCTACCTGCACTACTCGCCGGAGAAAACCATCCTGATGCTGCGCAATCCCTTTGTGCGGCCAGTGGTGGCGAGTGTGCAGCTAAAGGAAGGCGCCGGATTTGAACCGAGCGGCCGGACATTTCAAGCGGAGGTCACCTATCCCTATCGCCGAGTCCTGCCCGGCGGGTTGCGCTACGGCGACACGCTGCGCGTGAACCTGGAGGGCTACGATCACCAGGTTATTGAACTGCGTCCTCTCCCTGCGGGCGAAGCCCGCCTCGCCGGCGTGCGGTACTCTGTGGAGGCGTCAACCCCGGGCGTAGTCGGTTTCAAGGTCTACGCGCCGGAGGGGGCGAACGTTGTAGCGGAGCTTTCTAAGCCTTCCGCTTATGAGGGGGCGAGCGTAGATGGTGAAAAGGTGGAAGTAAAGGCGGACGGCGAAGCCGCCATGCTGGCCATACATTTCGGCAAGAAGAATGCGCGCGAAAGCCAGCCCACCTTTTCCGTCCCCACGATCCGCGCGACCGCCGATGGCACGGTGAAGGTCGCGATCAGCGTGCAAGTCCCCGCCGACTTCCGCGAAAGCAAGGCTTCGCTGCTGCTCGAATCCGCCGCTCCCGAACTCGAGGTGAAAGCCGAAGCGCATGACAACTCGAAGCCCGTTTCCATCGCCATGGTGACGACCCCAAAAGGTGCATGGCACTGGATCACGGCGGACCTCGCGCCGGGCAGCCACGCGTTGGAGTTCGACCTGCACCTCCCTGCGGCCGCGCTAAAAGGGACACAGCTCTCGGGCTGGCTGCGCTCAAAGCGCGCGTTGATGGCGGAGGATTTGCGCCTAACGCTTAGGTCCGGCGAGAAATTGGCCGCGCCGCCTGCCAACCTGCTACCAGCCTCGACAGAGATCGAGAAATTAACCTACTCACTGTTCCAGGAAACGGCGTTGTAGCGGATGATCGTATAACTCAAAGCTCTCCGGAACGCGGAAAGCCGGTTTAAAATCTAATCTGGAGCAGCGCCGGGACCCTTCGATGAGATGGCGGCGATGCCCATCCAGCCCCACGTCAAGACCGTGTAGACAATGAGCATCAACAAGGGCACGCAGAACCGGTGGTTATCTCCGAACTCTGTGAACGCCGCGAATATAGAAATCCATAAGGCCATCGCGAAAGTAAGATATTCAAGTCTTGTAAATGCCTTCGGACGAAAGAAAGCACAAGGGACAGAGAGCAAGGCCAGAACCAGAAAGACGGCCTTGACTTCGCGAACCAGGAATTTTGCCATCGGCGCCACAAGCTCGGTCAGTCCTATCTTGCCGCCCCGCGGCCACTCAACTTCATTCGGGCTGGGCTCCCCCCAGAACTGCATCCAGCCTTGTTCGGCGCGCCGGAGGCAAATAAGGGGATGATGGATTTCCAGGTAAAGGGCGAGAGAAGTGAGTTCATGGTTCACCTGGATCTCTGTCTCCCCCGTTCGCTTTTCCATTTCCGGCAGCGCGCCGTCATAGACATCTTCACGGCTGCGGTTAGGGTAGTCGTTGATTTGCTGGCGAGACTGTAGCCAGGCGTCCCGCAGCACGGCAAATCGGTCAGGAGCCAAGTCAACGTAGGGATCAACCTGGTCCATCAATTGTTGACCGGAGCGAGTTGAGGGGGTGAAGAAACCGTTATTCAAATAGTTAATTCCGCACCAACCCAAAACGGAAACGATCACCGGGAGCGCAAAAAAGAGTGTTTTCTTGATGTTCTCGCGTCTCCAGATTTGCGCGGGGGGCCAGAGAGGAACCAGGAAACAGTAGTACACGGGCGCCAAGCAGATCATCAATGGGCGAGTCAATCCCGCCAAAGCCAAGATCGACCCCAGCCCCAACAGGTATCGGCTATTGCTCTCCCCAGCCCCGTCGCAGCGGGTGATGAGCCAGAGCGAGGTCACGAGGAGGAAGTTCGTCAGTACTTCTGCCGATACCCAGGATTCATAGACGAGAACCTCCGGAATAAGGCTGCTGCCAAGTCCGATAAGAAATGAGCCAAGGGCATGACGGGTGCGGCGGAAGGACATCTCGAAGATCATTAAACTCGCCGCAACTCCGAGGACCGATTGTGCAACCCATACCACCCGAGGCTTGAGGCCGCAGAGGGCTACCAACATCGGGTAAACGGGGACGCGATCACCCAAGGCATGGATATTGATTCGGAGAATGTCCTGGGCCGCCTGGATATACGACCAGTCGATCTGGGGGACACTCAAGAAGGAGCGCAGCAAAGTCATCAGAAGTAATCTTCCCAGAGCGCCTATGACCAGCAGCACGAGCGCGTACCTGGCAGATTTGTCCTGCTGCTGCGGCATTGCCATCTCCCTGGCAAATAACTATCCCCACCTGTAATCCGACACGGAGCCGGAGAGAAATTCGCAACTCCCTCAGGCGGTTGCGGCATTATAGCCCCGCCCACCCCGGCTGGGCAGACCACCGCGGTTTGCACTCCCATTCCACAGTGGGATTTGCGATCTGGACTTGCTGCCCGGCCCGCTGCGCGCGGGCGCATGAGGAAGCAAGGCCTCCCCTTGTAGCCCAAGGCAGCTCTGCGCGCCGCCTTACTCCACGGTCACGCTCTTGGCGAGATTGCGGGGCTTATCGACGTCGCGGCCGAGGAGCACCCCGCAGTAATAGGCAAAGAGTTGCAGGGGCACGACGGTCAACAGCGGGGCCACGGCTTCGTGCGTTCGCGGAATGTAAATGACGTCATCCACTAGATGGCCGAGCTTGGTATTGCCTTCGGTAGTGAGGGCAATGATCTTGCCTTCGCGGGCGCGAATCTCCTGCATGTTGGAAACCACGCGCTCATAGGAGCCGTCTTTGAGCGCCAGGGCCAGGGTGGGAAACTTGGGATCGATCAGCGCGATGGGCCCGTGCTTCATTTCCCCTGCGGCATATCCCTCGGAGTGAATGTAAGCAATTTCCTTGAGCTTCAGCGCGCCTTCCAAGGCAATGGGGTACTGAAATTTGCGCCCGACGAAAAGGAAATGGTCCGCGTGGCAATACTTCTCCGCGAGCTCACGGATTTTCCCCGCTTGCTTCAGAATTTCGCGGATCTGCTCCGGCACCTTTTCCAGCGCACGGATGATTTCATGGCCTTCTTCGTAGGAAAGATCGCGGCTGCGTCCGATGAGCAGCGCCATGAGGGTGAGGATGGTGAGCTGCGAGGTGAAGGATTTGGTGGAGGCAACACCCACCTCGATGCCCGCGTGGGAATAAATCCCGGCATGGGTTTCGCGGGCGATGGTGCTTCCCACCACGTTCACCAACCCCAGCACCAGCGCGCCTTTGCGTTTGGCCTCGCGCAGGGCCGCGAGCGTGTCCGCTGTTTCCCCCGACTGGCTGATGGCCAGCACCACCGTCCCCTGCCGGATGTTCAGCTTGCGGTAGCGGAACTCCGAGGCCAATTCGGTTTCCACGGTCAGGTCCGCCAGAGTCTCGATGATATAGCGCCCGAACAGGCCTGCGTAGAAGCTGGTGCCGCAGCTCACGATAATCAAGTGGCGGGCTTGCAGCAGGCGCTCCTGCACGGATTCCAAACCGCCCAGTTTGGCGACGGCTTCCGCGTGATTCACCCGGCCGCGCAGAGCGTTCTCCACGGCTTCCGGCTGCTCGAAAATCTCCTTCAACATGTAATGCGGGAATGAGCCGCGGTCCATGGATTCGATATTCCAATCCAGGTTGGTGGTGCCGCGGCTTACGGAGCGGTTGTCGAGGGTTGTGATGGAGAATTTCCCGGGCTCCAGGAACGCGACCTCATTGTCCTCGAGAAAAACCACCTGGTCGGTGTGCTGGGCCAGGGCGGAGGCGTCCGACGCCGCCAGCGAGGCCTTCTCGCCGATGCCGAGAATGATCGGGCTGCCCCGGCGCGCCACCACAATGGAGTCCGGGTGGTCGAGGTGCATCACGGCGATGCCGAACGTGCCCTGCACTTGCAACAGGGCCTTCTGCACGGCAGCTGGAAGGTTGCCCTGGTAACTGGCCTCAATGAGATGGGCGAGCACTTCCGTGTCGGTCTCGGACTTGAATTGGTGGCCCGCTTCCACCAGTCGCTTTTTCAGCAGGAGGTAGTTTTCTATAATGCCGTTGTGGACCAGGTAGAGCTTGCCGCCGCAATCGGCGTGCGGGTGAGCATTCGCCACGCTGGGCTTGCCGTGCGTGGCCCAGCGCGTGTGGGCGATTCCCGCTGCTCCGTCGGGGGCGGAATTCCAGACTTGGCGTTCGAGTTCGGCGACCTTGCCGACGGCCCGGGCCAGGTAGGGCGGGGAGTTCGCAATGAAAATGCCGCTGGAATCGTAGCCGCGGTACTCCAGCCGCTTCAGTCCCTCAATCAGGATTTCCATGGCCGGTCGATCTCCTGTGTACGCCACAATCCCACACATCGGCCGCTCCTTCCGACTAACACCCCAAGCACCCAAGATTCGGTAATGGGAGTGCCTTAAGCTGAATTATTTGACCGTGTCGTGCCGTGTTTCCTAAACAACCATTCTACCCGCAAAAATGCGTAACCAGGCAAGTCTCAAAAATACCCGGGGTGATTTGCCCAGATTTACACAATTTCCCTGTGAAGCGCGCTTCCGGGTGAGAGGCAAATTCGTAAAGAGGAGGCAGGGTTCCGCGAGGGCGGTTTGGGTGGTGGGCCGCTTCAGCCAGCCTGACGAATCAGGGGGTGATCATGGGGTCCCGCCCATCGTGACGTCAACGGGATCTTTGAGGGTGAAATCAAGTTTCGTCTCCGCGGGGACTTTGACCTGCTGGCCTTTGGTGGAGACCTGCACGGCGGTGCCGGCGCCCGCGCCCGCGACCGACCCGATTGCCGCGCCCTTACCGTGCCCGAGAATGCCGCCCAGCAAAGCTCCCAGCACTGCGCCTCCGCCTACGGTTTCGGCCGTCCGCGTCCCGCGCGAGCCCCCGTGCTGCTGGTAGTAACCGCTTTTGGTTGCATAGGGGACGCCATTAATCGTGACGTTGATAAGTTCAAGTTCCAACTCGGACTGGCCCTCGACGTGCCCCGCGGACTTGGCATCGACCAGGCGCACGCGAGCGTCCACGCCGCGGGAAGCCACCACACGGTCACCCACGACGATGGGTGAATCAAGGCTCGCCACGAACTCTTCGCCGGGCCGGTTGCGGCTGGAATCGATGTTATCAATCATGCGGATGGTTACAACTGTGCCCGCAGGAATTTCAATATGCTGCTGCGGCTTGGGAGCGGGCGGCGGCGCCGGAGGAGGCGGCGCAGGCGCGGCAGGCGCTGTGGCCACTTGGGGCGGGGCAGCCGCTGCGGGCGCGGCGACAGCAGGAGTCGGAGAGGGAGCCGGTGCGGGAGCCGGTGCGGCATCCGGGTTGGCGGTTGCGTCGGGAGTGACGGAGTTCGTGTAAGCCTGCAATTCCGCAGAGGCCTTATCTTCATTGCTCACCGCCCGGGCATGGTGAGCGCGTCGCGGCTTTTCCGGCGCCGGTTGCTCCGGCGGCGCGGCACGAGGCGCAACTGGTTGGGGAAGGGGCGCGCTCTCCGCTGTCTGTGCGTCCTCGGAGACGGGAGCGGCGGACTGAGAGGTCACGCTGAGCATGTTCACGACATTCTTAACCCCATCTTCCTGCTTGGCAATCCGTTCCACCGCTGCCCTCTCCAGATCCGTGCCCACGGTTCCCGAGAGCGTGACGATGCCATCCCGCGAATCGACACGAATGTCACGCGTCTTTAAGACGGGATCGCTGAAAAGCTTCGATTGGATGTTGGTGGTGATCGCCTTGTCATCGGTCGATTGGAACAGTTTGAAACTGTTACAAGCTCCGAGAAGAAGCAATCCCATGATCATCAAGATCGCTAGTCGGAGTTGTGACCTATGCATAATCCCTCTCCCTGGTGGGATATCCGCTCCATCATGCTGTTTTGATTCAGTCCCATGCAGTTAGGATGCACGTAGGGTTCCACTCTCGCGTGAATATCCCGCCCGCAGAAGAGGGGTTCGGCGGAAGGGCGGGGCTTCACCTCCGTCCTTCCGCACCCGTTGTGAGAAATCCGCGTTAGCCGCCCCGGGAAATTCCCGGTCCGGCGCGGCAAGCGTGTTAAAATTACCTCGAATCGGCGGGAATTACCGACCCCCCCAGAGGGCGGCCGATTTGTCGCCCCCTTCCGTGCGGTGCAGCGAACCCCGATAGCTCGCCGGTGGGGGGAAGGCGCCGGCAAGGTTGCCCATCCAGAGGAGGCAAGTGGAAAGCGATTCGCTCAGCGTTGTCGTTCCCGTTTACAACGAGGAGGAGAATATCGCGCCTCTCCTTGAGCAGCTACAGGCCGCGCTGAGGGACTGGCCTGGCGAGGTGGAATTCCTCTTCGTCGATGACGGCAGCACCGACGCGACGTTGGAACTTCTGAAGCGCTCCCAGTCGAGCGATCCACGAATTCGCATCGCGCACTTCCGCCGCAATCTGGGTCAAACCGCCGCCATGGAGGCGGGCTTTCATTTGGCCAGGGGCCGCGCCGTGGTGACTCTGGACGGCGACCTGCAAAATGATCCGGCGGAGATTCCCCGCCTCGCCCGGATGCTCTCCAATTGGGATGTCGTCTGCGGCATGCGGGCCCACCGGCAGGACACTTGGTGGAAGCGCCGGTCGTCGCGCATCGCGAATGGTTTTCGCAATTGGGTGACGGGTGACGATATTGTGGATACTGGCTGCACCCTGAAGGCTTATCGCCGCGAATGCGTCCAGCGCCTGGAACTTTACAACGGCATGCACCGGTTCCTTCCCACCCTCCTGAAAATGCGCGGGTACCGCGTAACGCAGGTGCCGGTGAGTCATCACCCCCGCCGGGCCGGAAAAACCAAGTATGATACTTGGCGGAGATTGAGGAAGGGTCTGGCGGACGTCTGGGCCGTGCGCTGGATGAAGAAGAATTGGATCGCTTACGAGGGCGTTTTGGAAGTCGTGGAAACGCCCGCTACGAGCAACTTCAAAAGACAGGAGGTTGGTAAAGTCTGATGATCGGGTGATAGGGTGATCGGGTGACCACCAAAGCGACCGATCACCCGGTTACCGGATCATCGGATCACCCGATTGCCGTGACGCCCACGGAATCCCATCCTAACTCCAGGACCACTCTCGCCCTCTCGCTGGGCCTGCTGCTTTTCACGGCGGCCGTGCTCTTCTTCGCGGGTTTGGGACGGCTTCCCTTGATTGAACCCGATGAAGGCCGAAACGCCGAGGTGGGGCGCGAAATGCTGGCTTCGGGGGATTGGATAACACCGCACTTCAACGGCTTTGCCGTCCTTGATAAGCCCGCCGTTTACTTTTGGATGGTGGCGGCATCTCTCGCAACCTTTGGCGTTTCCGAAGGCGCCGCGCGCTTGCCGTCGGCGTTGATGGGCGTGGCAACGATGCTGCTGGTATGGTTCCTGGGACGCCGCATGTTCGGGAATTCCGCGGGGCTGCGGGCAGGGTTGGTTTTTGCCGCATGCCCTCTCGCCCTGGTGCTCGCTCGCGAAGTCATCTTTGACATGACGCTGACCTTCTTTGTCACTGTTGCGATGGTGGCATTCTGGCTCCTAGAGGAGAGAGACTTCCTCGTGCCGTGGTTCGACGCATTGATGTTCGCGGCGATGGGGGTGGCGGTTATCACCAAAGGGTTCGTCGGAATTCTCATCCCCTTGATTTCGGTATTGAATTACGAGGCGGCGCGCGGCCGCTGGCGGGAGTGGCTGCGCCTGCGATGGGGATGGGGCCTTTTGGTTTTCCTCGCCGTGGCCCTGCCCTGGTTCATTGCTGTCTCGATGCGCAATCCGGATTTCCCCCGCTACGCCTTTTGGAACGAAAGCCTGAAGCGTTTCGCCACCGGCGCCGCGCGCCGCGGAGGGGGGATCGTCTACTACCTTCCCGTATTCCTCGGCGGCGTCTTCCCGTGGAGCCTCTTCCTGCTCCTGGCCGGTTGGAATCGCCTGCGGCACTGGCGGGAATTGAAGCAAGAAGCAGGCCGGCCCATCCTGTTTCTGCTTTGTTGGGCAGCGTGGGTGTTCGTCCTCTTCTCTCTTTCGCATTCCAAGCTTCCCACTTATTTTCTGCCCGCGGTCGTTCCGCTGAGCATCCTCATGGGGCGGGTCTGGCAGGATGTGGGCAAGGAACCGCAAGCGCGCGCGCCGGACTGGCTGACGGCAGGATTTGCGCTGCTGCTGGGATTGGGAGTGGTGGTGGCCGCGGCGTCGCATTCCTGGCTCTACGCCACCCTTCAGGTACGACTGGCCAAGAAATTCCACCCCAATGTGTTGGGGCTCATCCAGCCGTCGCTGCTCTACACGGGCCTGATCCTTGCGGCGCTGGGATTTCTCGGCCGGAGACTGGCGGCGCAGACGCGCGGGCGAACGGCGGCGATCACCACATTTGCGCTGGCGGCGGCGATTGTCCCCACGCTCGTGCTGCGCTGGTATGCACCGTGGAAATTGCTCGCCGAAACCGATTCCAGCCGCCGCCTGGCTGCGACCATCCTTGCCAGCCCGCAGCGGGATGCACCGATTTTCGGCTACTATTATTTTCGTAACAGCCTGCCTTTCTATTTGCGGCGCCCGGTGGGATTGCTCTCCATTGAATGGGGGGAGATGACCAGCAACTACCAAGTGGCGCATCAGGCGGAGGCTCGGCGTGCGGCAGGCGGCACCCCGGGCAAGGGAGTGCTGGTCACGCTCCCCGAATTTCGCGCCCTCACGAAGTCAAACGCGCAGCCCATTCTGGTGATGACCCCCAACACCTTGGTCGAAGACCTTTGGGGGAACGTGGGGCGCATCGACCCGCTGTGGAATGAATCGGACTTTTCCGTTTGGGAGGTTCCGCCGGCCAAGGCCGGGCGGCCGGAAAGCAGGCCGACACACATGGTCACGCCTTTTCAGCCGTGAAGATTCATTCGAATCGTACCCCGGATTGGGAGTGGATTTCTGCTGTCCGTTCCCTGTAACCTGTTCCCTGACCCCCTATGTGTGGAATTTGCGGAATCTTCAATTTGCAGTTTCAACCGTTGGCGCACGCTGAGCACATCGACGCGATGGCGGCTCGCATCTTCCATCGCGGGCCTGACAGCGGCGGCAAATTTCAATTGCCCCACATCGCGCTGGCCATCCGGCGGCTGAGTATCATTGATCTTGAAACCGGCAACCAGCCGCTCTCCAACGAAACCGGGGACATTACGCTGGTTTTCAACGGCGAGATCTATAACTACCGCGAGCTGTGCCAAGGGTTGCTGGAACGCGGCCATCATTTCAAGACGCATTCCGACGGCGAAGCCATCATCCACCTGTACGAGGAGCAGGGCCCGGACTGCCTGCGCGAATTGAACGGCATGTTCGCCATCGCCCTGTGGGACAACCGGGCCAAGCGGTTGCTTTTGGCGCGCGACCGCGCGGGCGAGAAACCCCTTTATTACTGGCGCGACGGCCAAACGCTGGTATTCGGGTCGGAGATCAAGTCGCTGCTCGAGTATCCGGGGATCGGCCGCGCGATGGATCCCACCGCGCTCACCCACTATTTCTTCTACGGCCACTTCCCCAGCCCGCGCAGCGTTTATGCCGAGATCAAGAAGCTTCCGGCGGCACATCGCATGATGGTGGAAGGCGGCAACATCCACATCGACGCTTACTGGCGCCCGCAGGACTATCTGCGTTCGCCGGAGCAGGCGCCGGTGACGCCCCGCCAGGAGCGCGATTTGGTGGAGGAACTCGCTGTGCATCTGCGGCAGGCGGCGGAGTCGCGCCTGGTGAGCGACGTTCCCCTGGGCGTCTTCCTGAGCGGCGGCGTGGATTCCTCCACCATCGTCGCCATCATGAGCGAACTGAGCCCGGGAAACGTCAATTCGTTTTCCGTGAACTTTCCGGAGAAGACCTTCAACGAGGAGCCCTACTCGACGTTGGTGGCGAAACGTTTCCGTACCCACCATCACGTTTTGAACGCTGACAAGCAGCGCATGTACCAGGCATTGATGATGCTGGCCGAATATCTGGACGAGCCCATGGCCGATCCGGCGGTCATCCCCACTTACATGATTTCGCGCTTCGCACGCGAGCACATCAAGGTGGCGCTGAGCGGCGAGGGCAGCGACGAGCTTTTCGGCGGCTATCCCACCTACATGGGAGCGCGCCTTGCAGACTATTACCTGAAGCTCCCCGGCGTAGTGCGCCGCCAGGTTTTTGGCCGGCTCCAGCGCTTTCTTCCCGTGTCCTCCACGGCGGTTCCCAAAGGCCTCTTCCTGCGCCGGTTCCTGAGCCATGCGGAAAAAAATCCGGCGGAGCGCCACCATATCTGGTTCGGCATGTTCAATCCCACGGAGCTCGACCAACTCTTCTCACCGGATTGGGCGGGGCCTCGCCCGCCCAGTAGTGTAATCTTCTCGCCCCTCGACCGGGTGCTGGAGGGCGCGCGCTTCGATGAGACCCTCTCCGAAATGCTCTACCTGGATTTTCGCTTGTACCTGGAAGATAACTTGTTGGTGAAGGTCGATCGCGCCAGCATGGCGTGCTCGCTGGAGATGCGAACGCCATTTCTCGATCACCGCCTTATTGAATTTGCTGAAGGGCTGCCCGGCGACCTCAAGGTGCGGCGCTTCCAGCTCAAATACATCCTGAAAAAGGCCGTGGAGCGTTGGCTGCCGCACGAAATTGTCTACCGGCAAAAGCGCGGGTTCTCCGTTCCCATTGCCAGTTGGATGCGGAATGAGCTGCGGCCGCTGGTGGACGAGACCCTGGGGGAAGAAAAGTTGCGGCGGCAGGGAATGTTCAACGTCGCGTTCGTGCGCCGATTGCTCAACGAGCATTGGGCGGGCCAGGCCGATCATCGCAAGACCCTGTGGACATTGTTCAGTTTTCAACTTTGGTACGACCGCTGGGCAAAATAATCGGGTGATCGGTAGATCGGGTGATCGGGTGAACAAAGACCGGCCAAGTCGAATTGGGTTACCTGTTCGCCGGATCACCCGATCACTCGTTCTCCCGATTTGTTCGCCCGATCACCCGATCTACCGATCACCCGATCAACTCGTGCTTCCAAAGAGTTTTGCTGTCGCCCGTAACTACCCGCCGTCTACGGCGCCGGGAAGGGACGCCTTTCGCCCGGCGGAGTGGGCCATTATCCGCCGCTGCCGCACGCCCAAGCAGGTGCAGGAATATCTCCGCCAGCTCCCTTACAACTGGGAAAAGCGGGGGGAAACGCTGCGGACGTTTCGCGGCGTGGTGCGCCATGGAAGCGCCCACTGCCTGGAGGGCGCGCTCAGCGCCGCGACCATCATGGAGCAGCACGGTTACCCGCCGCTGCTGCTGGACTTGGAATCGCAGGACCAACTTGACCACGTGCTGTTTCTCTTCCAGAAGCGCGGGCGCTGGGGAACCGTGGCGCGCTCGCGTGACGCGGGGCTGCATGGGCGGAAACCGGTTTTCCGCACCATCCGCCACCTGGTGATGAGTTATGTGGACCCCTACGTGGATGGCTCCGGGCGCATCATGGGCTACGGCCTCGCCGATCTGCGCACTCTGGTGAAGTGCGATTGGCGGCTCTCCTCGAAGAACGTCAAGGAAGTGGAACGCGCCCTCATCAAAATGCCTCACAAATCCATTCGAACTTCCGAGCGCCGCCACCAGGCGATCCTCCGGCAGTTCCAAGCCTTTCGCAAAAAGCACCCCGACAAGCCCGCCACGTTCTATTCCACCCGGCACCTTTGGCTGTAAGCAAATGGGATTCAATCGGTTGCCGGCGCAACGGCGGAAATTCCCGAAATTCAGCCCCGTCGCTAGGCTTTCGTATTGTGGATAGTCCACAATTCCCCGTAGAATACCGCTCATGCCCAAGTGATTCATAATGTCTTACAACTTACTTATTTTCAGTTAGTTACAAATATACAATTCTTTCTCATTTGTTTTCAATGACTTGTGCAGCAAGGGGGGGGGGCAGTCACGGGCAGTCAGCGGTCAGTTATCAGCGATCAGGGGACCGGCTTTCAGCTATCAGCGGAAAGCTCCCGGCTATCAGTTGTCAGCAATCAGCTTCGAGCGGTCGGCAATTGGAACTCGGAAGTCAGCAATTGGCAATCAGCAAGCGGAAATCAGCGGTCAGCTAACAACGGTCAGCTAGCAGCGGTCACGGCCAGGATGGCCGTGCTACGAAAGGAATTTGAGGGCGGTCCCCACGCGCTCGAAGTCCTCGTCGCTCGTGAGCAAGGTTGCCTTCCGGGCTTGGGCGAGGGCGGCCAGAAAACAGGGGCTGGATGCTTGGTACTCGGGGCTAGGTGGGAAGGGGAGTAGGCGATAAGCTGAAAAAGGGCAGAGTGCCGGGCCATGAGGCGGGCGTCCCGCCTGGCGGGATTGCGGAGTTCCATGTCCACGCCGGCAACGGAAAGCGAGGCGATCTCCCTCAGCTTGGCCGCCGCCGCTTTTCCTCGCGTGGACGGCTTCACGGGTCAGTGCTATGATTTCAGGTATGGGAACAGCTCCAAAGTTTGTAGTCGGAACGAGTGGCCGGAGAGAAGCGGTCTTGCTGGAGATGAACCAGTACCGCCGGATGCTCCAGAAGCTTGAGGATCTCGAGGACGCGCTGGCTCTGGATCGCGCCGAAAGAACCTCCAAGAAGCTGGTTCCGTACGAAGACGTGCGCCGACGGCTGAAGCGGGCCGGCAAATTGTGAAATATAGACTCCTCATTGACGCTCGCGCCGCCAAGCAACTCGAAAAGCTTCCGAAATCAGCCGTGCCGAGGATCGACGCCGCCATTGCTGCTTTGTCGGACGCCCCCCGCCCAACCGGGGTCAAGATGCTACGGGGGAAACTGAAACCCGGCTGGCGGGTTCGCGTGGGCGATTATCGGATTCTTTATCGAATCGACGATGCGGCAGGCGAGGTGAGGATTTTCGCGATCGGTCATCGACGCGAAATCTATCGGTAGATGCACCAGGCTGCTCAGAACACAGTAGTGCTGAGCTAAAGCTCAGCGCTACAACCTGCGCCCCCAGACCCGAAGGATCTTGAGGGCAGCCCCCACGCGCTCGAAGTCCTTGTCACTGGTGACCAAGGTTGCCTTCAGGGCTGGGGCGAGGGCGGGAAGAGTTAGTCCGAAGTCCGAGGTCCGAAGTCTGGAGTCCGGGGTCTTAAGAGCAGGGGCTTGGGGCTTGGGATTCGGGGTTGGGAACGGTAAGAGCGCGTCCGATGTCCGAGGTCGAAAAAGAACAGTGCCAAGTGACGAGTGACGAGAAAGATGGATCGAGGTCAGGGGCCCCAAGAGCAGGGGCTAGGGACTGGGGACATGGGGGTGGAGTCAGCTTTCGCCCTTCAACTTTTGACTCTCCGACTCCTCTGCGCGCAACTTTCGAGTCTTCGACCGCTCTTCAGGGTAGGCAAAAAGTTCAGGCGAACTCGTAGAGAGGCACGGTGCGGCGGGGGCGCGGGTAGCGGAGGCAGGCGCAGTTTGCCTTCCTCTGCGGTTCTTAACATGAAAACGTCCACATGCCAATTAATACCCGACGACGAAAAGCCGCGGAGTAATTCCGGCCGGACCGGAATTACTCCGCGCTGCCCGCCCCGCCGAGTCCAGGCTCGCGCTGGGCTGGTGCCTTGATTTCGAGAGGATCAAGCCGTGGCGCCGAGAACTTACAGGGTCGCGGCGGCCTTCCTCAGTTCCACATCGATCGTAATGCCCACCTCATCGGAGATGACGGCGGAGGGAAACCCACTCACCCCAAAGTCTTCGCGGTTGATCTGGGTGGTCGCTGAGGCGCCCATTTTCAGGTTCCCACGGGGGTCCTTGATGGGCCCGGCCGGGCCGTCAACATCCAACACGACTTCTTTGGTAACCCCGTGGAGGGTCAGATCGCCCGTGATTTTCAGCTTGCCCGCGCCCGCTGATTCGACGCGCTTGGATTTGAAAGTAATCGTCGGATACTTCTCCACGTCCAAGAGCCTCGGACCCCGCACGTCCTTGTCCCGCATCTCCACCCGAGTATCTACGGAAGCGGCATCAATCGTGATGTCGAGGGAGGTTTTGGCCACGTCGGCGGAGTCGTATTGCACGGTGCCGGCCAACTTCGTAAACGCCCCACGCACCGTGGAAATGCTCATGTGGTGCACGGAGAATTGCGCGGAACTGTGGGCGGGGTCGAGCTGCCAGGTGTCGGATTGAGCAGATGCGGATACGGCCAACACAGCCGTACAAATGAGACTAAGGATAAACCGAGACTTCATGGATCCTCCTTTTTTGTTTGTGGTTTTCCTGAGCGATCTCACCGCCGGTCCGGCGATGATGGTCCTTGACGCACACTCCAAGCCCTTTTGCCAGCGCCGCGCGCGGATCTTTTAAACCCCCATCCGCACAGCCTTCAGCCGAGCGTTCGGCGCCGCGTACCCAAACGCCGAGCTAACAGTTCCCACCGTACCTGCCTGCCCTGACGACGAATACCAGGGTTTCTCGGGACGCCAGCCGGGGACACAGTTTATGAACCCATGATTCTAACCCAGAATGCCCTCTGATTATAGCATCGGTCGATAAGGTGAATCTTGCCGGTTTCATGCCTGCCGGAAACGCAGCAGGTAGATACAAGCGCGGAATTGTGTTTTGACTCCGAAGGGCTCGTCCGAGGTCTCAAGAACAGTGACCAGTGGCTAGTGACGAGTGGCGAGAAACACGATCCAAAGCCCGAGGCAAATGGTCGCAAATCTGAATCGCAAATCTATAATTGAAGATTTCAAAAGGCGGGCAGCGCTGACGGCCAAACCCCTGCGCGACACACTTCCTCACATCGGTCATCGACAGTTTCAGGTGAGAAGATAAATCAATTTGCTGACTTCGAGGAGCGCAAATCAAGAGGGCCGTGACAAGTGACGAGTGGCGAGTGACAAGAAAAAGGCAAAGTCCAACGACTGAAAGGCGGGCAGCGCCGCGTCCGACAATCGCCAATCGACAATCGACAATCGCAAATCACCCGATGGCCGGTGAGCCGATGAACCGATCACAAGCAGTTAGCGCGGAGTCGTCTTTTAACTCCGCGGCCTTTGCTTTCCCGACAGAGGGCCGCAGACCTAATCTACATACCTGCGCCTCAGCAAAAGGCGGCGCTCCCCGCCAAGGCGGGGGAGGCGCCTGGCGCCGCTACAGAAGACCCGCACTCTCAGACTCAAAGCCTCTCGAAGGTCGTCCCCAGGGCAAACTGAGGAACGTGTGCTGGAAAAAGCATTAGAACACGTTGAGTGTAATGCGAATGCCGGGATGCCTCAGGTCGCACATATAATAGAAGCCGTCAACGTACTCGACATAAACGTCGTCGTTGTAGCTCCAGCCATATGGCCATCCTTCATTGAACCCGAACCAATAGCCGCCGTAATGGAAGCGGTTATACCCACCTATCATCTCGGGACGCATCATGTGGAACGAGTGGCCACGGCCAAAATGCTCACGGTAACTGACGTCAGAAATGCGGCCATAATGGCCGCCGTTGTTGCCACGGTTGTTAGCAACGGCCTGTCCGCGCTGTGATTCCGCTCTCTGGGCGCGCTGTGACTCCGCTCTCTGAGCGTGCTGCGACTCCGCTCTCTGGGCGTGCTGCGACTCCGCTCTCTGGGCGTGCTGTGACTCCGCTCTCTGGGCGCGCTGTGACTCCGCTCTCTGGGCGTGCTGCGATTCCGCTCTCTGGGCGTGCTGCGACTCCGCTCTCTGGGCGTGCTGCGACTCCGCTCTCTGGGCGTGCTGCGACTCCGCTCTCTGGGCGTGCTGTGACTCCGCTCTCTGGGCGTGCTGCGATTCCGCTCTCTGGGCGTGTTGCGACTCCGCTTTCTGGGCGTGCTGCGACTCCGCTTTCTGGGCGTGTTGTGACTCCGCTTTCTGGGCGTGCTGCGACTCCGCTTTCTGGGCGTGTTGTGACTCAGCTCGCTGGGCGTGTTGTGGCTGTGCCTTCTGCGCGTGCTGTGACTCCGCTTTCTGCGCGTGCTGTGGCTGTGCTTTCTGGGCGTGCTGCGGTTGCGCTTGGTGTTGCGCCGGCTGAGCTTTTCCGCCGCCGCCCTTTTCATCCTGGCCTTTATCTGCGAATGCAGGGATCGTGGTTCCGAGAAGTAAAAACAGAACTGCTGTGCTGACAACTCTTTTGGGGTTCATAGGTATTGCCTCCAACTCCTTTCACATCTGCCTCTCACCGGATACTCAAGGCACACTTGTTATACCGTTTGTGCGCAGGGGTGTCAGTTCAGTGCGGCTCATGTATTAGGTCAAATTAGCTCATCCCAGTTAAGGGGGGGAAATACAGTCTGGAGGGGGTGGCGATTTGCCGAGGATTTGACGGGGACGGGGGGTTCGTTCCGCAAATCACCCAATCACGCGGTTTCCCGATTACTCAATCGCCCGGCATGACTGCCTGAGGCTGTCCCCTAGCTTCTGAAGAGATCGATAGAGTTGGCCGATAAGCCGGATGTGTCAAAGTGCAACCCCAACGCGAGGTCGTCCTTCGCGGCTATCCTGGCCTGCCTCGCCCTTGCTGCGCCGGCGATGGCTCAGCAGTACAGTTTTCGCTACTACGGAACCGAGGAAGGTCTCACCAACCTGGCCGTGAAAGTCCTGTTTCAGGATCGGACAGGCTTTCTGTGGGCGGGAACGGAAAACGGCTTGTTCCGCTACGATGGCCAGCAGTTTCAGCGCTACGGGCCTGCTGAGGGTCTTCCTCGCGAGGTCGTCTTGAGTGTCGGCGAGGCACCGGATGGAAGCCTCCTGGCGGGGTACCGGGGGGGACTCTATCAGCAGAAGGGAGAGCGCTTCGAAAAAGTGCCGCTGCTGGGCGCCCGCGGCGTCGACGGCTACAGCGGGATTTTTTTTGACGGCATAGGGCGAACCTTCATCGCCACCGAGCGTGGCCTTGTCGAAGCCACCCACCCTGACGGAGGCGGCAGTCTAGCCCTGCGCTTGTTCACCCCGCCCGCCGCTGCAGGTGGACCGGGCGCCCACGGGATTTTCCTGGAACGGGGGGTTGTGTGGTTCGGCTGCGCTACGAGCCTGTGCCGGATGACCGGGGCGGGAGTTACCGTTTTCGGCGAGGCGTCGGGTCTGCCGCAGGGAAACTGGATGAGCATCCGCCGGGATGGCGGCGGCGATTTGTGGGTGCACGACCAGCAGAAGTTCGCTGTGCTGCGGCAGGGGAGCACGCGCTTTGATGCCTCAAATCCAGGGTTTCCGCAGACGGCGGGCGGGGGCCAGATGGAAGTGGACAGGGGGGGCAGATTGCTGGTGCCCACGATCGAAGGCCTGACCATTGACGAAGGACGGCACTTCCGCACCGTGGGCGGCCGCGAGGGCCTGCGAGGCCCCGTCTATTCCGTGCTGCCCGACCGCGAGGGCTCCATCTGGTTGGGCCTGGCCGGCCATGGATTAGCAAGATGGAGAGGCTATGGCGAGTGGGAAGCCTTCACTTCCGATAGCGGTCTGGCGAGCGAGCTGATCTACCAGATCCTGCCTCGGGGCAATGGCACGGTACTCGTCGGTACGGAGGACGGCCTGTTCACCGGACAGAAGGCCGGAGACCGGTGGACCTGGCAAAGGGACTCCCGCGTGGGGAGAATGCCGATCCACACCCTGCAACTGGAACAGGACAGAAGTCTCTGGCTGGGCACCGAGCGCCATGGCGCGGCCCGCATCGACTCCCGAACCGGGCGAATCGAGTGGTTCAAGCAGGATCGCGGGCTGGCAGGGTTACTGCCTTTCTCTCTGGCTGTCGACCGGTCACGACGCGTCTGGGCGGCCACGAAGCGGGGTCTCTATGTTGCCCAGCTTTCCGAGAAGCGCTTCCGGCGCGTGGAGGAAGTTCCGGCGGTCCGTTGCTATGCCGTAACCGAGGGGCCGGAGGGGGAGATTCTGGTTGGCGCGGACGCCGGGGTCTTCCGGTTGGCGGGAGGCCGCTGGCGGCAGATCACGACCGCCGACGGGCTGCGCCACGACGTGGTCCTGGCCATCGCCGCATCCCGGCCCAACGAATTCTGGGTGGGTTACTGGTACTCCGGCAGGGTGACACGGGTTCGGGTGGAGGGTGAACGCCTGTCCATGTCGCACTACGGCAGCGAACTGGGCCTGCGGGGGGAAATGACTTATTTCCTCGGCTTTGATGCGCGCGGCCAATTGTGGGCAGGAACCGATCAAGGCGTGCGAGTCTTCACCGGGGACCATTGGGAACAATACGACCATAATGACGGATTGATCTGGGACGATTGCGATCTTCAAGGGTTTGCGGCTGAGCCCGACGGCACGGTGTGGATCGGCACCAGTGGCGGCTTGGCACGTTTCACTCCCAGCCCATTGGCGCGGCAGATGCGCCCACCCGCCGTCGTATTCACCCAACTGACTTTAGGGAAGACAGGCGTGGAGAAGGACAGCCACGTTTCGACGAGCTATACCTCCAATTCCCTGACGGCACGTTACTCGGCGCTCACTTTCGCACGTGCAAGCTCCGTCCTTTTCCGCTATCGGCTTCAACCGCTCTTTGGCGACTGGCGGGAGACTTTGCAGCAGGAGCTACAGTTCCCGGGGTTGCCTCCCAATGAATACCGGCTGGAGGTGCAAGCCCGCGACGCGGGGGGCCCGTGGAGCAACCAGCCGGCTGCCTTCGCCTTTGAAATCCGCCCGCCCTGGTGGCGCACGTGGTGGTTTCTTGGGTTGTTGGGTTTGACCCCGCCCGCGATCGTCCTCCTGTTTTTACGCCAACGGCACCTGCAGCAAAAACAGATTCAGCGGGCGCTCGAAGAGGCCGTCACGGCGCGCACCACGGAATTGGCTCAGGAAAAGGCCCGTGTGGAACAGGAAAAAGCGCGAGCGGAACAGGAAACGATGCGCGCCGACGCAGCCAACCGCGCCAAGAGCGAGTTTCTGGCGAACATGAGTCACGAGATTCGCACTCCCATGAATGGTGTCCTGGGAATGACGGATCTCCTCCTGGGAACGGAATTGGACCCCGAACAGCGCGAATATGCCGGCATGGTCAGGACCTCCGCCGAGTCGCTGCTTACCATCATCAACGACATCCTGGATTTCTCCAAAATTGAGGCCGGCAAGCTCGAACTGGAAACCCTGGATTTCAATCTTCGAGGCAGCATCGAGCCGAACCTGAAGACGCTGGCCCTGCGCGCCCACCAGAAAGGCTTGGATCTGAACTGCTTTATTGAGGCTGACGTGCCCGAGGCACTGGTGGGTGACCCCAGCCGCTTGCGCCAGATTCTGATCAACCTGCTCGGCAACTCCCTGAAATTCACCAAGAGAGGAGAAGTCAACCTCCGGGTCCAACGGGAGACGGTGAATGAAGATTCCATCCGTCTTCACTTCAGCGTGGAGGACACCGGCATCGGCATCCCCGCCGAGCAACAGGCACGCATCTTCGAGGCCTTCACCCAGGTTGATGGCTCCACCGCCCGCTGCTTTGGCGGTACGGGCTTGGGACTAACCATCTGCCGCCAACTGGTTGGAATGATGGGAGGCCGGATCTGGGTTGAAAGTGCACCCGGCAAAGGTAGCACCTTCCATTTCACGGCTAGCTTCGGCTTTTCCAAGGCCGCCGGGTCCCCGATGCCCGTTGAGAAGGCCCAACTGAAGGGCATGCGGGCGCTGGTGGTGGACGATAATCTGACGAATCGCCGCATTCTCGAATGTCTGCTCACCGGCTGGGGCATGCAGCCGACACTGGCGGACAGTGGCGAGCAGGCACTCGACACCTTGGCTCAGGCGCTCGAAGCCCACAAGCCGTTCCCCCTGGTGCTGACTGATGCCAATATGCCGGGAATGGACGGATTCCAGCTTACGGAGGAGATCCGCAAGAACCCGCAACTGTCCAGTGCCAGCGTCATGATGCTGACCTCCGGCGGGCAGCGCGGCGACGCGGCCCATTGCCGTGAATTGGGGGTTGCGGGCTATCTCATCAAGCCCGTCGGCCAAGCGGAACTGCTGGAAGCCATGTTGCGCGTGGCGGGCCCCAAGCGCTTTGCGGAAAAACCGGCCTTGGTAACCCACCACTCGCTGCGAGAGGAGGGAAGGCCACTTCATATCCTGCTCGCTGAAGACAACGCAGTGAACCAGATGCTGACCTCGCGCGTGTTGGAAAAACACGGCCACAACGTGGTCATAACCTCGAATGGGCGCGAGGCGCTGGAGCGGCTTGAGAACGAGAGCTTCGATTTGGTCCTCATGGACGTCCAGATGCCCGAGATCGACGGGTTCGAGGCTACGGCAAGGATACGAAAGAAGGAAGCGGCGACGGGAATCCACCTGCCCGTCGTTGCCATGACCGCCCATGCCATGCAGGGCGACAAGGAGCGCTGCTTGGCGGCGGGCATGGACGGCTATCTCTCCAAACCCATCAACGTCAAGGAACTTCTCGCGGTCGTTCAGTCTGTGCCTATAACCCCTGAATCCTTGATCCTGAATCCTGGATCCTGCCCCTGGCCGCTGAATCCTGAATCCTGACTCCTAAATCCTGGTTTTCAGTATTCCGTTATGGTCCCGTCCTTCGCGTCCAGGTCGATGCGCATGATCCATTCGCAATTGACGTAGTGCGATTGGAAAAACTTTTCCAGGATCGGTTGGTCGGGGGCTACAACTTCCGTGAGCATTCGCCCGCCAATCTGGCTCGAGAGACACCGCCGGACTTTCACTTCTTTCCCATCCATCAAGACTCGAATTAACTCTCTCAAAGCCTGCTTCGTCAGGCAAGCGGTGGTGTGAGCAGCAAAGTAGAGTGGCATGGTGCCTCGCTAAAATCAGGATCAAGGATTTAGGATCAAGGAACAGGATTCAGTTGTAGCGCTGAGCTTTAGCTCAGCATGTGCCGGCCTAAAGGCCGGCGCTACTAAATCCTGAATCCTAGATCCTATTTCAATCCCATATGCCGGGCGATTAAGGCGTCGCGCCAGCGGTCGGGCAGAGCGCGGCCGAGGCTAATCTGAAAGCCGGAGTGGGCGCCCACCGCGTAGCGCGTGCGGGGGCGCCGGGCGGCGAGCGCGTGTACGACAGCTTTCACCACCACCACGGTCGGCGCAGCTTTGGCGGCCTCCCGCTCGGTGGCTTCGCGAACGGCCCGCAGGGAGGGTCCATACAACTGAAGGGCTTCCGCGGGAAGTTGCGTCTGGAGTGCCTCCGCAGCGGCCAGCGATTTGTTCACGATGGGGGTCTGTATGTATCCGGGCTCCACAATCGACACGTGAATCTTCCAAGGCCGAAGCTCCAGGCGCAATGAGTCCGTCAAAGCTTCCAGCGCGAACTTCGAGGCGGAATAGGCGCCGGAAAACGGGCCGGAGATCAGGCCGCTCAGCGAACCGATATTCACAATGCGGCCCCGCGCCTTGCGCAGGCTGGGGAGGAAGGCCTGCGTGACGGCAATTTGGCCGACGACGTTGACCTCCAACTGATGGCGGAGCGCATCGAGCGGCAGGAACTCCAGCGCGCCGCCCACGACAATGCCGGCATTGTTGACGAGTCCGGCCAGTCCCCCGCCGTCCAGCGCCTCGATGACATTGCGGGCCGCGTGCTCCACTTCCGTCTCGTCGCTGATGTCCAGGCGCACCGGAACCAGCCGCGTGGAGGCGCGCCGCCGCAGAGACTCACCATCCGCAGCTTTGCGAATGCCCGCGAAGACACGATATCCCAGCTTATCGAGGTGCAACGCGCACGCTTCACCGATCCCCGTCGATGCTCCCGTAATAACCACCGCACCCTTGTCTGCCATCGGCTCTCCTTTTTCCCGTGGGGTATAATACCAATGGAGGCGTGCCATGCGCTTTGAAGAATTCTCCTTCGGCTCCCTCAAAATTGACGGTATCGCTTTTGACCGCGACGTGGTCATTGACCGCGGTGTCATTCGTGGACGGAAAAAGAAGCCCTCCAAGAAGTTCCGTGACGAATTCGGCCACACGCCGCTTTCGGTGAAGGAAGACATACCCTGGAAGTGCCGGCATCTGGTGGTGGGAACCGGCGTGAACGGGGCTTTGCCCGTGATGGACGAGGTGAAGCGCGAAGCGAAGCGACGAAAAGTTTCGTTGCTGATCCTGCCCACGGCGAAGGCCATCGAATTCCTCAAGGATAACCCGGAAGAGACCAACGCGGTTCTCCATGTGACTTGCTGAGTTTACCCTTGGGGTGCGGCAACACCGGCGGAGGGTTCCACGCAGAGCAGAGCATCCCACGCAGCTTACTCCTCCAACGCCGCAAGCAGTAAGGAAGCTTTGCGCGCCAGGTTCAGGGCCCGGGGAAGATCGCCGCTCGCCATTGCGTGCGTGGCCTGCACAAAGAATGTGCGCGCATCTTCAAGCGTCCTCCGGTCGTTCGCGGAAAGTTGCGCGCCACTCAAGCGCGTCAAGCGCTGGGGGATGTCCTGCTCCAAATTAAGGTACTGGCGCCGGAGCTCGTTCTGCTGTGCAGAGCTTTCGCGCGGTTCGAGGGCGGGAACTTCCGCAGGCGGGGTTTCGGGATTTTCCTGCGTGGAAGTTTCATCGGGCTCGTTGGGCGTTGCGGTGCGCGTCGGGCCCCGTCGCCGGCGGGGGGCCGTGGGCTCTGGAGTTGGGGGCGGTGGAGTCTCTTCGGGCTCGGGCGGGGGGGCAGGTTCCTCGATCACCAGAACCCGTGATTCCGCGGCGGCTGGGGCCACCGCCGGGGCGCGCGCCGGGGCCTGCGCCGGGACGTAAACAACAATGCTCTTGGGCTCTTGGCGCTTGGGACAGCCGCCAATCCAGAGCAACAGAGCGCAAAGCGATGAAATGGACCCCCGCCGCAGCATCTTGAGAATTCTATCATTACCCGGCGCTCAAGAGGAAACCCGCCTACGCACTTTGGAGACGTACCTTTTCCAGGCGATGACTCATAATTTTGCGCAAGGGCTAATCGAAAAAACCCAGCCTTCCCCTCGATTGAGATTATTGACGACCGACGTAGGACGCCCCGATCATGGGTGCGTTAGGGGCGTTCTATTGCTCCCCCGCGGCGATACCTAATTCAGCCGCCCCCAGCGTCGGGTCTTTGGTCAGCCCAGTCACAGGGCTAATGCCCCCAAAAGGAGTGTGGTCATATGGGCAAGGTGAGGTGCATGGGTGTCTGCGCCCTGGTCATCCTGTTGTTTGCCGCCGCGTTGGGTGCGCAGGAGACGACCGCGAGCCTACGCGGCGCCATCCTGGACCCCAGCGGCGCGCGCGTGCCGTCGGCCAAGGTCACCGCGATTCAGGTGGAAACCGGATACTCACGCAGCAGTGTAAGCGATGCGGAGGGGGATTACTTGCTGGTGCTGCTGCCGATTGGCCATTATCGGTTGGAGGTTGCCGCGCAGGGTTTTCGCAAGTACGTGCAGGAAGGCATCAGCCTAAGTGTCGATCAGGTCGCCCAGGTGCCCGTGCACCTCGAAATCGGACTGCCGCAGCAGACCGTGCAGGTCAAAGCGGACGCGGGGCTTCTCGCGACCACTAATGACCTGGGTGAGACGGTAAATGACAGCCAGACGGTTGATCTCCCCTTGAATGGCCGGAACTTCTCCCAGCTTGGCCTTTTGCTGCCCGGCACTGCACCCCTCACGCAAGGCTTGCAGTTGGCCGGTGGCTCCATGCGTGGCGGCCAGAGTTATGCCGTGAACGGCATGCGGCCGGAGTCCAACGGATTCCTTGTGGACGGCGCCGAGAACTACAACACGATCAATGCCGGCTTCGTTCTGAAACCTCCCCCCGACGCCATTGCGGAATTCCGCATTTTGACCAACACGGCATCCGCCGAGTTCGGCCATAACGCCGGCTCCAGCACCAACATCGTCACGCGTTCCGGATCGAATCAGTTTCACGGTGATGTGTACGATTTCCTGCGGAACGATGCGGTGGATGCCCGCAATTTCTTTTCCTCCCGCGTGGAACCCCTGAAGCAAAACCAGTTCGGCGGCACGCTGGGCGGCCCGATCCGGCGCGATAAATCTTTCCTCTTTGGTTTCTATGAAGGTTTTCGCAACCGGCAGGGCGAAACTCAGTTGACGACCGTCCCGACTGCCGATGAGCGGCAAGGAAACTTCGGGGCCGAGTGCTCCAGTTATTCGCCCCAAGGTTTCTGCACCGATCCCACCGGAACGCAGTTGGTGAACGTCTTCGCCTCGCCGCCGCAACCTCTCCCCTTCAACCAGCTTCCCCCGGGCGCGATCAGTGCAATTTCGCAGAATTTGCTGGGGTTCTACCCGCTTCCCAATGAGCCCAACTATGGCCCGAACGCGTACGGCACTACGCAGGAGTTGCACAATACCTCCGACCAGTTTGGCCTGCGCTTCGATCACTACCTCTCCGCGCGCGACACCCTTTCCATCCACTACCTCTTTACCAACGGTTCGCAATTGGACCCGCTTTCCATCGCCGGAGCGAACGTGCCCGGTTTTCCCGTGGGAGAGAATTTTCGCGCCCAGAATGCCGCCCTGGAAGAAACCCACTCGTTCTCACCGGCGGTCGTGAACGTTTTCCGGTTTTCCTTCCTGCGAAACAAATTCCTTTTCGGCGAGGCTTCCAATCATACGGATATCTCTTCGCTGGGATTCACGTATTCCCCCACGCTGGCGAGTCAAACCGGTCCCCCCTTCGTCGAGGTCGGTGGTTATGCCTCCGTGGGCAATCCCATTACCGGGCCGGCAGACGACTATCAGAACACTTATTCTTTGACGGACTCACTGGCTTGGGTTCGCGGCCGACATGAACTCAAATTGGGCGGCGAGATCCAAAGAGACCAACTGAACACGCTGCTGGGCATCGCCTCGAACGGCTTCTTCGTTTTTGCCCCGGTTCCCATCGTGGGCGACGCCTTTGCTGACTTCTTGATCGGGCAGCCGGTGGTCTTCTTGCAAGGCGGAGGTCAGCTCCCGCGGGGCATGCGCGCCAGCAATTACAACCTCTACGTGCAGGACAGTTACAAGCCCACTTCGCGCCTGACGGTCAATTTGGGGCTGCGCTACGAACTGCCGCAACCCTACCGCGAGATCCGCAACGAGGACGCATTGTTCGTGCCCAACGCGCAGTCGACCATCCAACCCACCGCTCCGCCCGGCCTGCTTTATCCGGGTGATGCCGGGGTGGGGCGGGGTTTAATTCCCAGGGAATACCGCGCCTTGGCGCCGCGCGGGGGCTTTGCCTGGGATCCGACCGGAAACGGGAAGTGGGCGGTGCGGAGCGCCTACGGCATTTTCTACGACCCCTATTACAACGGTGAAGGGGGGCCCCTCCAAGCGCCGGAAAGCGCTCCACCCTGGTTCAAGACGATTCAGGAATCGTTTCCCCCCAGCTTCGCGGACCCGCTTCCGACCGGATCCAACCCGTTTGCGCCCAACTTTGCGGGAGGGCCCCAATCGCTGACCCTGCTTACTCTCGATCCGCACGTACACGTGCCCTACGCGCAAGATTGGAACTTTACGGTGGAGCATAGTTTTGGTCAGGCGTGGTTGCTCGAGGTTGGATACGTGGGTACCAAAGGCACCAAGTTGCCGCGCTTCATCGAAAGCAATCCGCCCACGCTCTGTTCCACTTTGCCGCTCAGCCAGCAAGCTAACTGCATCCGCGGCGAACAGCAAAACGTCAATGCTTATCGTCCCTATTCGGGCTGCGAACTGTCGAATCCCAGCCTTTGCAATTATGGGTCGATCGGCCTGATTTCCGGTGTGACCAACTCCAGTTACAACGCGCTTCAGACGAGCCTGCGTAAACGCCTGGGTTATGGTATGGCGTTCCTGGCCTCCTACACCTATTCCAAGTCGCTGGACGATGTATCCAGTTTCAATATCACGGGGTCCGCCCCCACACTCGTCGCGGGCGAAAATGACCTCGCGCAGAACCCGTGGGATCTGGCCGCGGAGTATGGCCGCTCGCTCTTCGATGCCCGCCAGCGGTTGGTTTTCAGCTATCAGTGGCAGATCCCCTACGGGAAGGACTCGCACATCTGGTATCAGCGCGCCTTGGGCAACTGGCAGATGAACGGCATCTTTTCGGCCGCGACGGGGACGCCTTTTACCGTCTATGACTCCAGCGATCCTTCTCTCCAGGGACAATCCCCCGAGATCTCGGGGTTTGTCGGCGACCGCCCGAATCTGGTGGGCAATCCCAACACCGGTCCTAAGACCGCGAGCGAATGGTTCAACACCCAGGCGTTCCAGCAAAACACCCAACTGGGGACCTTTGGCAATGCCGGCCGAAATATCGTCCAAGCGGCCGGCATCTCCCAATGGGACTTCGGCGTCTCGAAGAATTTTCGCCTGGCGGAATCCGCGACCTTGCAGTTCCGCGGAGAGTTTTTCAATATGCTGAACAGGGTGAACTTTGGCGTGCCGAATGACGATATCAGCTCGCCGACCTTCGGGCAGGTTCAGACGGCGGCTCCGCCGCGCCAAATTCAATTCGCATTGAAGCTCTTGTTCTAGGGCAGTGATTCGCAATCGGCTTTACACCGGAGCGCCGCCATCCTGGCGGCTTTGGCCGGCAAGATGCCGGCGTTACGGAGCGAGTTTCGGAAAATTGATTTTTGGAGGAGGCAACTTGATGAACAGTGTTAGGAAACTGCTATGGGGATTCACTATCGCCATTCTCTTAACGGCAAGTTGGCATCTCGCCCGGGCGGAGAGTCAGCCGGAGACGATCAAAGGTTACGTTCTGGACTCCGCCTGCGCCTTTACCAAGAATTTGAGGAAGCCGATCAGCGCGGAGTGCGCCGTGGCCTGCGCCAAGGCAGGGTCGCCGCTGGTGATTCTAACAGAAAACGGGACGATTTATTGGCCCATCTCCGACGCCACCCCTGCCGTCGGCCAGAACGACCGGCTGCTGGAGTTCGCGGGCAAAAGAGTGTCGGTTAACGGAAGAGTTTATCAACGGGGGGGCTCCCGCGCGGTGGTCATCGCCACTATCGAAGCTGAAAAGTGAGCCCGGCGCGGTTCCGTGTTGGCAAGCACCCCACAGGCAAAGGAGGATTGAGGAATGGATCCCATTTATTTACGAGACGTCGAGGCGGCGGCGAAGGCCGGCCCGGCCGGCGCACAATTCGCCGCCATGGAGCAGGCGGGAATTCCCGTACCGCAGATCCTCTATCTTTTCGCCTTCAAGCCCCGCATGACCGACCACCTCTCGCGCTTCACGCAGGAATTGATGCGCGGCCCGTCACCGCTCTCGCCTGGCCAGCGCGAGTTGATTGCCGCGTTCACCTCCCGCCGCAATCAGTGTCCGTTTTGAATCGGCTCGCACGCCGCGGTCGCGGCGGAATTGCTGCGCGATGCGGAGAAGGTGGCGGCGGTTCTTAAGGACTACCGAACGGCGCCGATTTCCGATGCGGAGAAGGCACTCTTTAGGTTCCTGGATAAGGTGAATCGCCAGTCGAACGCCATTGGCCCGACGGATATTGCGGAAGTGAAGGCGGCAGGCTGGACGGATGAGGCCCTCTACGACGCCATCAGCGTGTGCGCCATCTTTAATTTCTACAATCGCTGGATTGACTCGACGGGCGTGCAGGACATGCCCGCGCTCGGCTACCAGATGTCCGGCCACCGGCTGGCGACGGAGGGTTACGCTCGCCCGGAAGAAAAAGGGAAGGCAGGCGGGGAAAAGTGAAGCAGCGGGATTCAACGCCCGCCGCCCACAGTGCCGATGCATGGTTATAACTCAAAATGACGGGCCCCTTGTTGGCCGGAGCGAGTCCGATCGCGGCTATTACGGCTGGCGCGTGGTGCTGGCGGCGTGCCTCGGCGTGATGGTGGGGTTTGGTTCGCTGTTTGTTTATACCTTCGGGGTTTTCTTGAAACCACTGAGCGCCGAATTCGGCTGGAGCCGCGAGGCCATCTCGCGCGGCTTCGGTTTCGCCGCCATGATGGTGGCGATCAGCTCACCTTCTCTCGGCCAATGGCTTGACCGCTACGGCCCTCGCCGGATCATCCTCCCCTGCATGACGGTCTTCGGTTGTGGCATCGCTTCGCTGGCCTTGCTGCGCCCACACTTGTGGCAGTTCTATGCCACCTGCATTCTGCTTGGCGCGGTTGGCAACGGCGCCGCACACCTCGCCTATTCGCGCGCCATTTCCACCTGGTTCCATGAGCGGTTGGGAATGGCCCTGGCGTTGGTCATGGCCGGAGCAGGATTAGGCTCGATGATCCTTCCCTTCTTAGCGCAGACCATCATCAGCCGGGCGGGTTGGCGTGCGGGGTATCTATCCCTGGGCGGCCTTGCTTTGCTCGTGGGGCTTCCGCTCACCTGGCGGTACGTGCACGAACGCGCGCCTGTGCCTCACTCTTTCGAGCCTGCGTCCCCTCCGGGCATGACTTGGCAACAAGGCCTGCGTACTTTTCCGTTCTGGATTATCGTCGCTGTCCTCTTTGTGAGTTCGGTGGCCATGAATGGAACGATCACACATTTGGCGGCATTGCTGACGGACCGAGGCATCACTCCCGGTGGCGCGGCACTGAGTGCTTCCATGCTCGGCGGCTCGAGCCTGGTGGGACGACTGGCGGTAGGTTGGGTCCTCGACCGGTTTTTCGGAGCGCGCGTTGGCTTCATGGTTTATCTTATCACTGCGGGGGGGATCCTCTTGCTCGCTCGGGCGGAGAATCTGTTCATGGGCTGCGTCGCCGCGGGGCTCATCGGGGTCGGGGCGGGCGGTGAGGCGGACATCACTCCGTATCTGTTAACTCGCTACTTTGGGCTGCATGCCTTCTCGACCCTTTACGGTATCACTTGGACTTTCTATGCCATCGCGGGCGCTATGGGTCCGGTAGTATTAGGGCGGGCGTTTGACTCGACTGGGTCGTACACCGCGTTACTGACTTTGCTCGCGGTTGTCCTGGTCCTGGCGGGTGCTTTGATGCTGCTCCTGCCACGTTACACAACGTCCCAGCGGATCATGTTGTAGTGCGGGTTACTCACCACGCTGGGAACCTTTTGGAGAGCAGCGGGAATTATCTGGAAGGTCCCGTAACGGCGAGGCTGGAGCCCCGCCCTTCCAAACCCGTGGTGAGAAATCCGGGTTAAAGTTGGGGGATTCAGCGCCGGCGGCCCGAGGGGGCGGAGGCGCGGCAAAGGGCTCCCAGAGACGGAACGCGCGAGGCGATGAAGCGCACGCCATAATTTTGCAGATAAACCTGGCCGGGCATGCCCACCACGCTCAGCAGGGCGAACAGCAAAGCCGTGAAGATGCACAGGGCCAGGGCGCCAAATACCATCGTTACAGGATTCCAGGCCCACGCCAGACCCACCACCCGCAGGGCGAGAATAACGAGCGCGGCGGAGACCAGCGCCCCGGAGGATAGTCCCATCAAGGCCGGGAAAAGAACGAAGAGCACGGCGATGCTAATCCCCATCGATACTGCAAAGCGCAACACAACGTAAAAGAGAAGCGTGCCGGGATCACGGCGCGAAATTCTCCAGACGATTCTCCACGCGGCGGGAAGAGAGATTCTGTCGGCATACATTACCGGCGCCACCAGATCATCCGTCAGCGTGATGATAATGGCGATCAGCAATCCTATGAAGACGACAGCCACCAACTCCGTCACCAGCAGCAGCGAAGCAACCCACTCCGGATGACCGGCTTCGCGGAGAAGACTCAGATAGCGAAACGAAACGATCGTGACTCCGGAAACCATCGCCAGGATAACGCCCACCACTCCTAACACCCAAAGAAAGTAGGAGCGGCCAGAGGATTTCAAGTTTTTCCAGGCCGCGCCCACCGCCACGTCCTGTCTGATGACAGCATCAATCAGCACAAATCGGAGCACACAGCGCGCGTAAATAAGGCCGAGAATCAGACCCAGGCTGAGGACGGCGGCCAGCACCAGCAAACTAAGGTGCTGGGCAATCATCAGGCGGATGCGGAGAAGCAGTTCCGAAGTATGAAGGTCAATCGGCAGGGCGCCGAAGCCCCACTGAAAGGCCGCGGAAGATGTCCCGCCGCCCAGGAACAGGCACACCACGCTCAGAGCGATCCAGCGGCGACCGAGGAAAGGACGAAAAAGCAGGCGCAGAGTTTCGTTCCACGCGGGGGAAAGCGATTCGATAGGAGACAGCACGCCTGCATCAGTTCGACGGGTCGAGACGAAACGGGGGTATTGGGGAATTGGCCCGGCAGCGTCCAATCGCACATCTCTCCGGCAAAAACTATCTCAGGATCGAGCAGTATTAAGAGCGGTGCAACAGCACCGACAGACGGGCAGCGGTACAACCATCGGCTGGCAAGCAGATCGACGCACGCCGACCTTCCGGCGGGAACAGCCTTCCCTCCCGCAAAGCAGCCGAATGCGTCCCGTCCGCGCCGTTACGCTGCCTTAATTTGCTCCTGGTAGCGCTGCCGCCATTCCTCACGCTTGGCGAGGACGTACTCTTTTGCTTCCTGGAGAGATTTGTAAACCCGCTTACCCTTGAGGAGATTACAGGGCTGGCAAGCGGTCACCAGGTTGTCCATGCTCCGCGAGCCGCCTTTGGCGTGGGGATGGACGTGATCGATGGTCAGGATCAGCCAGCTTTCGAAATCGTGCTGCCCGTCGAGACCGCAGTAGTAACATTTGAATTGATCTCGCCTGAAGACCTTCATCGCGTCTTCGCGACTCAGGTGTGGTGAGGGCCCGGCGAAGAATTTTGTCAGTCGATTGAGGGCCATGGCTCCTCCTTCGGAGGCCGGAATCGAACTCGCTGCTAACCTCAGATGGCGTCGTTGCCAGGACGGGAAGAACTACGGTCAAGCCACCACCCCTCACGGCGGCAGCGGACGACAAAAGGGTCTGCCCCGGGGCCTTCCCAAGTGCCCGCAGCGCGCAATTATCTTAGCGCTCTTCCCGGCGAAATGGTAGTGCGGCAGAAAACGGGTAGTGGTGCAGTTTCAATGTAAGATTCCAGCCTGCGCCAATTGTGGCGGCTCACCAACATCCTGGTCAAGGTCCGCAACGGGGCGCTGACCTAAGAGATGTTAAAAATGAAGAGTGCTCAGGATGGTTTATTGAAATCCAAGGGGCAAAAAAATGCTCTGGATGACTTGATGATAATAAATGAGTTATATTTATTTGACATTATGTCTATCAAAATAAGTAGGTTGCGCGACAATCGGGGCGCCAGAATGCTGCACACGGGCCCTTTCCTCGATCGCCCCTCGGCAATGGTGAATTTGGGGTCGGTAAGGCGATAAAAAAAGGGAACGAACCGGGCTTGCGAGTTGTCAGTACTCGCTAGAGAGCTATAGGCGTTCAGATAGGAAAGTCGTCAGTCCTGGGCGGGGAGGCAGCGTTGCTTGTTCAGGCGGGCAGTGCAATGGGCCTTGATGTACTTGCGCACGGGCTGGGGCATACGGTGGTCCAGGCAGATGTCACGCAGGTCGGTGACCGCCATGTCGGGAAGGAAAGCGAGCACTCGGGAGAAAGGGGTGAGCGGATTGCGGATGAGCGCG
>Ga0326727_10003043_pt1 | contig 54840 bp, 54 predicted proteins | sample MB2enrmetagenome_FD_207643 | JGI IMG/M metagenome (GOLD analysis project Ga0326727, IMG submission 207643) | Lab enriched peat soil microbial communities from McLean, Ithaca, NY, United States - MB29MY | ecosystem: Environmental > Terrestrial > Soil > Wetlands > Peat | place: USA: New York...
TTCGTCGAATGCACCGCAGTCCGTTGTCGCGCCGTCCATTGCCGTTCCCCGCTCAGCGAATCGAGGATCGGCATAGATTCAGCACTTTAGCGGTTTGTCACGTACTCATTCACCCGATTGCCCTGAGATTGGCGTAGACGGACGGGAAGTCCCGGCCTAGTACAGCGTTTCCATGGACCGACTCCTATCGCGGGGGTCTGACTGGTGGCTCGGCGACTCGCCGTTGCGCCTTTCGGTTAGGGTCGGTTTCACGGAATCTTTGTACTAGAGACGGCCGTTGGCCGATTGTCAGTCGGGCTTGATCGACCGCGTCATTCAACTTTTCCGCCGCTTGATCGTAGCCCCGCTCCAAGAAGTGGTCGATCAGATCAAGGTATTGTTTCTGAGCGCTGCTCGACAGCCTGACCATACGCCTGATTCGCACTCGCTTTGCGATACGCGGCGACACGGCGCCGACCTTCCGCGATGGCCGTTTCAACTGACACGACGCGATTGTGCTTCACGTCGTCCAGACCTTGCCGAAAAGCCCGGGCGATATCGGTAGGCACACCGGCGAAATCAGTCTCGTCTACGTTTGCCATCGGTCGCCTCTACAACCTCGGGTCATGAGCCATCAACTGAAAACGAAAATGGCGGCCCGAAGACCGCCATTTCGTCCATTCAGCCCGGCTGAGGCGCCGGAGCCACCCCGCCCGGGGGCGGAGAAGCTGGCCGCCCGGCCGTCGGCACCGAGGCCCGCCGGCTTTCCGGGGCCGGTTCGTCCACAACCTTGCGGATCACCGGTTCGCCCCGCAGCACCGTTCTGATCTCGTCGCCCGACAGAGTCTCATGCTCCAGCAGGCCGCGCGCCAGGCGGTGCAGTTCTTCGACGTTCTCGGTCAGCAGCCGCCGCGCCTTGGCATAGGCGCGGTCGATGATGCCCTTGATCTCGCCGTCGATCTCCCGCGCCGTGGCTTCCGACACATTCTTGTTCTGCGTCACGGAGTGACCCAGGAACACCTCCTGGCTGTTGTCGCCGTAGGCGATCATGCCGAGCTTGTCCGACATGCCCCACTCGGTGATCATCCGCCGGGCCTGGTCCGTCGCCATCTTGATGTCGCCCGAGGCGCCGTTCGACACCTTGTCCGGCCCGAAGATGATCTCCTCCGCCGCCCGGCCGCCCATCGCCATGGTCAGTTCGGACAGCAGTTTCGATTTCGACTTCGAATACCGGTCGCCTTCCGGCAGGCTCATGACCAGGCCCAGCGCACGCCCGCGCGGGATGATCGTCGCCTTGTGGACCGGGTCGCATTCCGGTTCATGCATGGCGCACAGCGCGTGGCCGGCTTCATGATAGGCCGTCATCCGCTTCTCGGCCTCGGACATGACCAGCGAGCGCCGTTCGGTGCCCATCATCACCTTGTCCTTGGCGGCCTCGAACTCCGCCATCGCGACGACCCGCTTGCCCAGCCGAGCCGCCAGCAGCGCCCCTTCATTGACAAGGTTCGCCAGATCAGCGCCGGAGAACCCCGGCGTGCCGCGCGCAATAACCTTCGGATCGACGTCGGAGGCCAGCGGCACCTTCCGCATATGCACGCGCAGGATCTTCTCCCGCCCGTTCACGTCCGGGTTCGGCACCACGACCTGGCGGTCGAAGCGGCCGGGACGCAGCAGCGCAGGGTCGAGCACGTCGGGACGGTTGGTGGCGGCGATCAGGATGACACCTTCGTTCGACTCGAAGCCGTCCATCTCGACCAGCATCTGGTTCAGCGTCTGCTCGCGCTCATCGTTGCCGCCGCCGAGGCCGGCGCCGCGATGCCGGCCGACAGCGTCGATTTCGTCGATGAAGATGATGCAGGGCGCGTTCTTCTTGCCTTGCTCGAACATGTCGCGGACACGCGAGGCGCCGACACCGACGAACATTTCGACGAAGTCGGAACCCGAGATCGTGAAGAACGGCACGTTCGCCTCACCCGCGATGGCACGCGCCAGCAAGGTCTTGCCGGTGCCGGGGGGGCCGACCAGCAGCACGCCCTTGGGGATCTTGCCGCCGAGGCGCTGGAACTTCTGCGGGTCCTTCAGGAACTCGACGATTTCCTGCAGCTCGCCTTTGGCTTCGTCGATGCCGGCCACGTCCTCGAACGTCACGCGGCCCTGCTTCTCAGTCAGCATCCGCGCCCGGGACTTGCCGAAGCCCATCGCCCGGCCGCCCCCCGACTGCATTTGCCGCATGAAGAACACCCAGACGCCGATAAGCAGCAGCATCGGGAACCAGGACAGCAGGTAATGCAGCAGCGGATTGACATCGCTGTCTTCCGGCTTGGCGATCACCCGCACGTTCTTGTCGGTCAGCGTCTTCACCAGCGCCGGATCTTCCGGCGTGTAGGTCTGGAAGGTGCGCCCATCGTTCAACTGGCCGGACACGGTGCGTCCCTGGATCACCACATCGCGCACGCGTCCGGAGTTCACTTCCGTGATGAAGTCCGAGTAGGCGATCTGCGTCGAGTTGGTGTGGGTCACCCCGGGCTGGAACAGGTTGAATAGCACCACGAGCAGCAGGGCGATGATGACCCACAGCGCGAGGTTCCGGCCGAAATTGCTCATATGTTTTTGCTCACGTTCTCAGTCCGTCAGGGGTGCCGGCCAATCGCTGGACACGACTGGCTGGCTGTGCAGCCTTACATAGTGTGCGGTACCGAACCTACATCCCCGCCAATTCAGGATGCTCCACCAAGCCGTCGGGAATAACAACCCCGTAACCCCTTTGCCGCGACTTGGCTCCGAAATATCAGGCTCCCGGCACAAAGCACGGATCGGAATGTCCGGAGGCAAACATTATGGTCATTTGTACGTCATCCTCGCGTAACGCATAGCCTAAATGCGGCACCGCCGCCACAACTTTACCAAATCGGATCGCCGGAAGCGTCCGCAGCACCGCCGACGGCAGTTCGGTCACGCGTCGGAACCGCGCTGCATCGTCTCCCAGCTTGCCGATGCTGGCGCCGCCGAGCGAGCCGCGCCGGATGGTCAGGCGGAAGCGGTTGTCCCAAACCGTGCCGGGCGCGGCCGGGAGCGGTCCGGCGATGGCGGCCTCCTCGCGCAGCACCAACCAGCCGTCCCCGACCCGCCCGGCCGGCATGATCCGCACCCCAGCCACCGTGGCCGCACGCAATTCGGCCGCAAGATCGGCGATTTGCTCGATGGCGGGCGGATACGCCGCGCCGCCGACGATCCGCAGCAGGGTGGACAAGGCGGCTTCGCTGATCCGGCCGGTGGACAGCAGGGCGAATCCTTCCGGCCGGATCTCCGCCCGGTCAGCAAGTTCGGCCGCGGTCGCGGCTTCATCGGTTGCCCGCATCCGGCCGATGGCGGCGATTGCGTCCATCAGAGCCGGGATCGCGCCGGGCGCCAGGTTATCCCCAAGGAGGTGCCGTAGCCGCGGGCGCAGCGCCCGGAGGTCGCGGTTGGACGGATCCTCGACCCAACCGATACCGCGTTCGGCCAGGAAACGCCGCAACGCCGCGGGTTCGATGCCCAGCAGCGGGCGCAGCAGCCGGATGCCGTGCATTTCACGCATGGCTGCCATGCCGGCAAGGCCGTGAGTGTGGCTGCCGCGCAAGACCCGCATCGCCACCGTTTCGACCTGGTCGCCGGCATGGTGGCCAAGCAGCAAGTCCCGGCATCCGGAGTCGCGGCAGGCATCGCAGAGAACCTGATAGCGCATGATGCGGGCGCGCTCGGCCAGCGCCGGGCCGCGCCCCAGGGTCGTCATCGGCAGCAGGCGCGCCGGGATGCCGAGGTCATCGAGCCGGCCGATGGTAACCGCGGCCTCATCGGCGGATTCCGGACGCAGGCCGTGGTCGATGACGAGGGCGGCGACGGACCCGCCGCGTTCCCTGGTCCAGTCCCGTGCCAGGACCGCCAGCGCCATGCTGTCGGCGCCCCCGGAGACAGCGACGGAGAGGTGGAGTGGCGTCTCGCTGCTCGTCATGGCCCGGCTTATCCGGGCCTCCCCCGCAAGCACGTGCGGCGACAGGTGGTCCGGACAAGCCGGGCCATGACGGTTGGCGGAAGGCAATGCAGTATCCGCCGCAGCTTGGCACTCTAACGGTCCCAGCCTCTCCATCGCCGCGGCGAAGCACGCTGCGACAGGATCGGTCACCGAAAGCCTACCGGCAGGCCGCCCGCTGCGACGTTGCGGCCATCCCGTCCCGAATGTCGGGACGCAGCGCCGGGAAGTCGCTTCTCAGCCGGTTCAGCGTGTCGCACGACGCCTTCTTCTCATTGATCGCCGCCAGCGAGTTGGCCAACCCGAGGAGCGCATCCTGCGCATGAGCGCCCTTCCGCGAGCGGTTATACGCATCGTCGTAGGCGATCGCCGCCTGCGCGTACTGCTTCTGTCCCGCCAATGACTGCGCCAGCAGAAGCTGGGCATCATACGCCCGCGGCGACGTGCGGTTGGCGAGAACTTCGCGCGCCGATGCCTCCGCGGCAATATAGTCCCGCCGCGCCAAAGCGGCGTTGCCCTCCTGCAACGCGAGTTCCGGGGTCCGCTTCACCGCCACCGGCGGCCTCTCAGGCGGGGCCGAGGGAGAGTCCCGGTAAGGTACAGGTGCGGCGGACGGCGGCGGAGCTGCGCCGCCGCCCTGCGGGTTCATCTGGAACGCCAGGTCGTCGATCCGTTTGTTGACGTCCGCGCCCTGCCGCTGAACCAGGTTCTGCGTCTCGTCGATGCGTCCGCGCAATTGGCGCACCTGCTCCTCCAGCGAGTCCACCCGGGTGAGAAGCTGCGCCACGAGGTCTCCCGACGGCGCGGGCGCGGGGGCATAGGTGGGCGCCCTGGCAGGCGCTCCGCCGCCGCGCGCGATCTGGTCCTGCAGCGACCGCAGATCCTGCCGAAGCTGGTAGATCTGGTTTTGCAGCGCGATCCCTTCGCGGCTGTCTATCTGCGCGAGGGCCGGGCCCATCGGATGGGTCAGCAGCATCGTAGCCACGACAAGGCGAGCACCGGAGAAGCGCATGCGACTTCCTCAAAACTGAAGCGACCCGGATGGACCATCACCGCGGCAGCTTAATGGCAGAGTCGATACGATGTCGCCCGGTTTTTCAGGCGGCCGGTAAATGCCGCGCGATATAGGGCGGCAGGTTGAATGCCCCGGTGTGAATTTCCGGAGTCCAATACTGCGTCGTTCCGAGTATCCCGGCCTCCGCCGCCCGCGCCCTGATCGTCTCCACCGAGGCAGCGGCCAAAGACGGGTCCTTCGCCGCCCAGCCCAAGGTCATGAAGCCGCCGACATATGTCGGCACCGCCGCCACATAGGCCGTGACATGTCGGAAGAACTGCCGCCGCCGCGCGCTGGTGTCATGCAGTTCGTCCGCCTGCATGAACGGCACGCCGCACTGGTTCACCACCAGCCCCCGATCGGTCAGGATGCGCGCGCAGTTGCGATAGAAATCGTCTGTGAACAGCACCTCGCCCACACCGATGGGATCAGTCGAGTCGACGATGATCGCGTCGAACGACGCGTCCGCCGCGCGCTTCACATAGTCGATGCCGTCGCCGACGATGACCTCGGCCCGCTTGTCCGTCCATGCCCCGCCGGCAATGCCGGGCAGAAATTCCTTGGCGAGGCGAATGACCTCGCCGTCGATCTCCACCATCACGGCCCGCTTGACGTTGGGATGCTGAAGCACCCGCCTTAGCACGCCGCCGTCGCCGGCGCCGATGATCAGCACCGTCTCGGCTGAGCCGTGCGCCAGCAGCGGCACATGCGTCAGCATTTCCTGGTAGACGAACTCGTCCGCCTCGGTGATCTGAATGACGCCGTCCAGCACCATGACGCGGCCATGCGTCGCGCTTTCGAAGATCGCGATGTCCTGGAACTCGCTTTGCACCCGAGCCAGCTCGCGCACGACGCGGAATCGCTGGCCCCAGTCGGGATACAGCGTCTCGTTGATCCAGCTATCGGTGGCCATTGACGTGCTCCATGCGCAGGCGGCCCGGGCTTTCGCCCGAGCCGCCTGTCATCCAATGCCGCGGCGAGGATCTAAGCGATCAGGCCGCGCCGCTGTTCGCCGAGGTTGATCGTGGAGGGCGTGAATGCCGCCTTCAGCGCCGGCACCCCGTGATACGGATTGCAAGCGCCGCACATGAAGATGTCGATCGCGGCGAAGTCGCGCTCGGGCCATGTGTGGATCGAGATATGACTCTCCGCCAGCACCAGCACGCCGCTGACGCCGCCGTTGGGCGAGAAATGGTGGAAATGCCCGTGCAAAATCGTCGCACCGGCAGCCTCCGCCGCTTCGCGCAACGCCCGGTCGATGTGATCCGGATCGCACAGGTTGGATGCGCCCCATAGATCGATCAGCAGATGCGCTCCGGCGAATTTCACGCCGTCCTTTTCGACGAAGTAGTCCTTCTGGACCTGAACTTCCGTAAGGCTCCGCTCAGCGTCGGAGAGAATCTGGTTGCTGCTCGGAAGTTCCGAGACCATCCCCAGTGGGCTGAGTGCGTTCATCGCGTACCCCTTCCTACCAGTAGACGGCCTGTTGGACCGTACGCGCGAAATCGCGCCCACGGTCCCCTGGGGCCAAGGCCGCGGAACATGATGATTTCGCCCCCGGGGCGCAAGCCCGTTTGTGGGCTTAGGGGTCGAAAGCGCGCATGGCCGGTGCGCAACCTTTAGACATCGAATTGTCACAAAGGCTGGCCGCGATCTCCCCCTTCGTCACGGCCCGGCTTGTTCGGGCCACATGTCGCGGCACGGTGCTTGCAGCGGTGGCCCGGACAAGCCAAGGCCATGACACATGGAGATGGTGCGTGTTGGCCAATTTCCCGGCCCTTCACCGAGCCACCGTCGCCGCCTGCAGCGCCTTCAGACCCGCCGGCAGCGAATCGGCAAAGTGGGTTTCCTGCTTCGCCCGCCCGATATCCTTGGCCGTCCGGACCGGTTCGGCCGTCAGCAGCCGGACCATGTCCCCAAGTGCGCCGCCGCCGATGCGATCCGCGTATTTCGCCCGCAGCGCCGCCAGCGCCTGCTCGTCCCCGGATCGCGCCGTCGCCGTGGCCAGGCTCACGATGGTCCGCGTCGCCGCCTCATCCACCGGGCCGCTCTCCGGCACGGTCAGGCCGGCGCACTCCGTCCAGGCCTGAGCAGCGCCCGCCCAGTCGCCCGCGTTCTCCAGGATCCGGGCCCGCGCCGCCGCCGCCGGACCGGTCTTCAGCGCTGCCAGGATCGCCGCGCCGCCCGCCGCGTCGCCCCGCCGCGCCAGCGCGTTCGCCCGCAGGATCGTCCGCTGCTGCACCAGGTCCGCCGGCAAGCCGGGCGCCTCGGATGCGTCGAGCGCCGCCAGCGCGCCGGCATCGTCGTTCTCTCGCGACAGCAGCCGCGCCAGGCTGGCCCCGAGCCGCGCCTTTCCGGCATCCGTCGCCGCGGACCGCATCAACTTCTCCAGCAGCGGCTTCGCCCTCCCCGGCAGATCCAGCGCGACCAGCCGATCGGCCAGGGGCTGGGCGATGGCGTCCTCGTCATCGGGGCCGCTGATCATATCGGCGTTCTCGTCCACCATCGCAACGAAATCGAGCGCCGGCATTTTCCCGACGTCCTGGTCGCGGATGATGGCGGCGAAGGTGTCTTTCAGGCGATCGTGCACCGCGGCGGCCTGATCCGGGAAATCCGTCTCCGCCTGGCGCAGGCCCGACAGAGCCTCCCGCCAGCTACCGGTCTGTGCCCGCAACGCGGCGACACGCTCGCGCAGCGCCAGTTCCCGGTCGTCGCCGCGCCAGGCGTACAGCAGCTTGTCCAGCGCATCCGCCGCCGCCGCGGCGTCGATCTTGCGCGCGGCCAGCCGCAGGTCCGCCGCCCGCACCGCGGCCCGCGCGCGGTCGGACTGGTCGCGGCCGTTCGCCAGGGCGTCCAGCATCGCCAAAGCCTTGTCGGTATCGCCCTCGGCCTGCACCCGCAGGGCCCGCGCATAGGCCAGCCCCGGATCGTCCGGCCGCTGGTCGAGCAGCCTGGCGGCAGGGCCGATCTCCCCGCCCTGGATCATGGTTTCGAGGATGAGGGGGAGGATGCGGTCGCGGACCGCCGCGGGATAAGAAGCGGCCATCGGCGCGGTGGTGGCGAAGACCGCCGCCGCGACGGGCGATCCGGGGTCCTGCATTGCCTGGCGCACCGCGCGCCACAGCGCGATCTCATCGGTTCCGGTCAGCCGCGGATCGTCCAGCCCGTCCGCCTCGTTCGGCCGCCCGGCCAGCAGGGCGGCGACCCCGGTCAGGGCCGCGGTGTCGGCCGACGCGCCTTCTTTCGGATCCTGCTCGGCCGCGATGCGCAGCAGGCTTTCCGCCTCGGCGTCCATCCCGAGCAGGATCATGCTCTCGGCGGCGGCGCGATGCTTTGGACCGCGCGCCATCGGCGGCGTCATCGCCGCGTCCGAGACCTGCTCCGTCAGGTGCCGCATCAGCCCGTCCGGATGCGTGTTCGTCGCGAATTTCAGGCGCCGGGTCAGGCTGGAGGCGTCGATCAGCCCGTCCAGACCCCCTCCCGGCTCGGACAAGGCCAGGCCCGCCGGACCGCCGCCGAGGGTGAAACCGCTCGGCGTGGCTTTCAGAGCGACCGTATCCGACAGCGGTTCCACCACCACGCCTTGCAGTGTCGGCCTAAGGATGAATTCCACCGCCAGCCGCCCGTGCGCCACCGCCTGCCCGGGCCGGCGCTGCGTCCCGACCAGCAGGGTGGCGCCGGTATCCGGGTCCGCCAAGCTGACGACCTCGCCCACCAGTTCCGCCGGCAAGGTCAGCCGCCCGGAGGCCTGGATCGCACCGATGGGCTGCGGCTTCGGCACGGCGGTCAGCGCCGCCACCCGCCAGCCCTGCGCCGTCTGCGTCACGGCGACGGACAGCGACGGCGGCAGCGGCACCGCCAGCAGCGTGCCGTTCGGCAATGTCTGCACCGTGGCCTGCCCGAACACCGGATCGCTCCGCAGCGAAACCATGTCTATCGGCCGCCGCTCGTCGAACACGACGTAGGTGATGTCGCCCTCGCGGAACGCCGCAGCGCCGGTGGTGTCGCTGAACGGCAGCAGGACAGCCGAACCGTCCATCCCCTTCGGCGGTTTCACCCGCCTCGCCAGCAGCGCAACCGGCCGATCGGCTTCGGGCTGGGCGGATTGGGGTTGGCGGGTGACTTCGAGCAGGGGCGGACCGGACGGTGCCGCAGGAGGCGCCATCGGCCGGGTCTGCACGGGCGTGCGCTGCGCCGGGGCGGGGGACGCGGGCGGACCCGATGCGGCGGCTGCCGGCTGGGGTGCTGCCGTCGCCGCGGCGATGGGGGCTGGCGGGCCGGGCGGTTCGGCGGGGCCGTGCCTTCCCCCCAGTTCCGGCGATGCCGTCATTGTTGTCTGCGTTGTCTGCGCCGGGGGCCGCTGCGTCTTTGCCGGCTCGCTTGCCTTCGAAGCGCTCGCGGCGGCGGTTCGTCCCGGGTCCATGACGTCGATCACGAACCGGTCGCCGATGCGGTCGGACCGAATGGAGCTTCCGGCCTTGATCGACAGCTCGATCGTCCCGTCGGCCAGCCGGATCGACGCCACATTGCGGGGTGGCCGAGGCGGGTCCCCCAGGGTAACGGGCGAGAGGAACCGGACCACGACGTGATCGCCGCTCTGGTCCACCTGATAGGCTGCCTGTGCGCTGGTATCGACCACGATGCGGCCGAACCCCGGATGATCGCCGGAGCGGATCGCCACCGTGCCGTCCTGCGGCGCGGCCGCCGAAGCGAGGCTGGCGGCAACCAGCCCGCCCAGAATCGCCAGGCCGCGCGATGCCCGGGAGACGATCATTCGAAACTCGCCATGAGCTTGTCGATGTCGGACTGGTCCATGGCGTGGGCGGGAAGCTGCGGACCGTTCAGCAGATGGGCGTCGGTCGCGTCGTCGTGCCGATGGTTGCGCGCGGCTTCGACGGCGGAGGCTCCGAAGGTGCTGATGATCTGGGCGACCTTGGTTTCGATCGTTTTCAGCGTGGTCACCACCTTGGTGATGCGCTGGCCGGTGATGTCCTGGAAGCTGCACGCCTCATAGATCCGCGTGGTGGCCGCCTGCAGCTTCGCCGCCGGCTCGCCGCTGACGGTGCCGGACACGTCGTCCAGCATCTCGCAGCTTTCCAGGATGGCGTGCGTCGCCTGCGCCGTGTGGTCGACGATCGCGTCCAGCTCGTCGGTGGCGAAGGGGATGTCGTGCCCGGTGATGTCATCCACCCGCAGCGTTGCGATCTCGGCTTTCGCGGTCGCGATGGTGCGGCCGAGTTCTTCCACCTCGCGCAGGAGCGTCGCTTCCTTCGCGGTAAGGTCATCACTGATCGTCTGGAACACGGCGCGCACCACCTCCGTCACCATTTCGGGTTCGAGATCGGGCTGCCGCGCCCGGATCGCCGACAGTCTTGACTTGAGCGCATCGATGCCGCGGGGCAGGATGCCATCCGCGGGATCAAGCATGGCCCAGCACTTTCTCGATCTTGTCCTTCAGCGTTTCGGCGTTGAACGGCTTGACGATGTAATTCGACACGCCGGCCGCCTTGGCCGCCACCACGTTCTCGGTCTTGCTTTCGGCGGTGATCATGATGAAAGGCATGGTTTTCAGCCGGTTGTCGGCGCGGACTTCCTGGAGAAGCTGCAGGCCGGTCATCGGCGCCATGTTCCAGTCGCTGATCACCAGGCCGAAATTGCCGCCGCGCAGCTTGGACAGCGCATCGGCGCCGTCGGTGGCTTCCTCTACGTTGTTGAACTCGATCTGCTTGAGCAGGTTGCGGATGATCCGCAACATTGTCTTGTAATCGTCAACAATCAATACATTCATGGACTTGTCGATCGGCATTTCGGGCACTCCTTTCGTTTCAACTGCGTGAAGGCTTGTCGGCGGGCGGCGCGCCGGCCGGCGGGTCGTGGTTCATGCGCATCTGCACCAGCTCCGCCGTCACATCGCGCGCCTTGTCGGGGGCCATGGCGGACAGCACCGCCGCCGCTTTCGCGTCCTTCATCCGGTCGAGCACCGGGAGCAGCACAGGCAGCGCAAGATCGTTGAAGATCGCCGCCGCGTCGCGCGGCTTCATGGCTTCGTACATCTTGACCAGTCCCTGCCAGCCGGCGTCTTCCTTCTGCTTCTGCGCGGCATCGAGTGCCTCCAGTTTCTTCTGCAAGGACTGCAGTTCGGAGACCCTGGCCGCGACCTTCTGTTCAGCCGCGGCCAGCAGGGATTCGCGGGCGGTAAGGGACTCGCCGAGCGCGTCGAGTTGCTGGCGCCTTTGGCGAAGGTCCTGGAGGATGGATTTTTCGCTGTCGCTGATCTGCGGCGGACAATCCGCGGCCATCGGTTCGGGTGGAGGCGCGGGCGCGGGTTTGACGTGTTCCCCGGCCGGTTCCGTTCCGGCCGCCCTGGCCGTCGCGACTATGCCGCCGCCGGGCTTGCGTCCCTCGCTCAGGGCCGCGTCCAGGAACACCCCGGACTTCACCGCGAGCAGCGCCGCGACGGTCGCGATCGTCATCGGAAGCAAGCGCGGAGCGGGGATTTTCAGGGTCATCTTGCCAGCCGCAGCGCCTGGAGAATGTCCCGTTCAGCCTGGCTTGGGGCGGGCGGCGGCGGCTTGACCGCGGCCGGCTTCGGCCCATGCTCCCGCGCCAATGGCCGCGCCTCCCGCACCAGGGCGTCCAGCCGATCGGCCAGGCGGTCGCCGCGCTCGGAGAGGAAGGCGAGATCGTCTTTGAGTGAGACGGACCTGGCGAGTTGGGTTTCGATCTGCCGCCCGGCGTCTTCGGCGGCGGCGCGCAGCCGCTGGATGCCGGTTTCGGCCAGATGGGTGCTGGCGTTGAAGCCGGCGACGAGCTGCTCCAGCGCGGCGCGGTCGCGGCGCAGGACGCCGAGCGCGCGCTCGAGCCGGATCGCGTGGAACAGCATCGCGATCAGCAGCCCGACAAGGATCAGTTCGAGGGTCCATTCCATGCCGCGCATGGTGGCAGGCAAATATTAACAAATGATTTAGCATGGCGGGGTGTTTGCGATTTTTATTTGTCGTTCGTTGTTGCAAACATACGATCGTAGCGGGCGGCGCCGGTGAACGGATGATTTGGGTTGACGTTGCCGGTGCGCCGCTTTCCCCGCATGCTTCTGCGTTTGCCTCCGCGTTTCGACGCAGAGTTCGCAGAGCGGGACGCAGAGTGCGCAGAGAGGAATTCGGGCGAAGCTGGCGCCAGGGTGAAGGCGTGAATGCCGACCGGCCTCCCCGGGGGCTTGCTTCATCGGCATGACGGCAAACACGACCGCCGGGGCACTGTTTCTGCGCTATGGGCGCAAGCCCGCCGTCCATTTTTCGTTTCTTTAAGCAAAGGGCGTAAATGCCGATCGGAGCCTGTCACCCGGACTTGAATCCGATCGGCTGAGGGGGCAGCGCGGCCGGGGCGCCGGCTTCATCGCCGGCGGCGATAAAATCAACTCTGCACACTCTCCGCCCCGCTCTGCGAACTCTGCGTCGAAACGCGGAGTTTGAGCGCAAACCTGCCAGGCCGGTTCCCCCCCCCTCCGCCTACACCCGATCCATCCCATGCGCGCGCGACAGCTCGTTTTCGATCTTGACAGCGACATGGTTGTTCTTTTGCCCGACCCGGCCCTCGAACAACGCGATCGACCCGCAGCGCACGGTCACCACTCCGCCGGCGACCGTATTCAGCAAAAGCTGCTGACCCGGACGCAGCGCAATAACCTCCGACAGCCGCATGGTGTGTTCATCCAGCACCACCGACAATTCGACTTCCGTGTTCCAGAGCTGTTCGGCCAAATGGGTTTCCCAGATCGAATCGCGGCCGAATTTTTCGCCCATGAACTGCTGGAGCAGCAATTCCCGCACCGGCTCCAGCGTCGCATAGGGCAGCAGCAATTCCACCCGGCCGCCGCGGTCCTCCATGTCGATCCGCAGCCGCGCCAGGATGGCCGCGTTCGACAGCCGGCTGATGGTGGCGAACCGAGGATTCACTTCCAGCCGCTCGAACCGGAACGTCACCGGGCACAGCGGGTCGAAGCTGGTGGACAGATCGGACAGCACCACCTGGATCAGCCGCTCCACCAGCGTGCGCTCGATGGTCGTATACGGCCGCCCCTCGATCCGCATCGCCGCGGTGCCGCGCCGACCGCCGAGCAGGACATCGACGATCGAGTAGATCATCGCCGAATCGATGACCATCAGGCCCTGGTTGTCCCACTCCTCCGCCTTGAACACCGCCAGCATCGCCGGCAGCGGGATCGAATTCAGGTAATCGCCGAAGCGCAGCGAAATGATGTTGTCAATGCCGACTTCGACGTTATCGGAGGTGAAGTTGCGCAGGCTGGTGGACATGATGCGGACGAGGCGGTCGAACACGATCTCCAGCATGGGCAGGCGCTCGTAGGATACGAGGCCGGAGCTGATGATCTTTTGCATGCCGGTGCGGGCTTCGCCGGCCGAGGGGCCGTTGTCGAAGCCCAGCAGGCTGTCGATTTCCGCCTGGTTCAGGACGCGCGCCGCCTGCGCCCCGTCCACCGCGGGATCGGCTTCCGCCTCGGCGCCCCAGACGGCGGCGAGTTCTTCTTCGGACTGTTCGGGCGTGTCGCTCATTGGACTATCATCTGAGTGAACAATACGTCGCTGACCTTGGCCGGCGCGACCGCGGCGTTGGCGCGGACCAGCAGTTCCTCGCGCAGCCGGTAGGTGCCGGCGGAGCCTCGCAGTTCCTCGGGCCGCATTTCGCGCAGGTAGGTCTGCATCAGGTCCTGCAGGCGGGGCATCGCAGCCTTCACTTTGATCACGTCGTCGGGCCTGGGCACCTCGATCCGCGCGGTGAGCTTGACGTAGCTCGGGCGACTGCTCCTGCCGCTGTTCAGGTTGGCGACCATTTCCGGCAGATCGACATAGCTGGGCGGCACCGCGGCTTCCTCTGTGTGGTCCTTCGGCTTGTCCATGCCGAGCAGATGCGGCAGCACGCCGCTGAACCACAAGCCGGCCACCGCCAGCACCAGCACGAGCGGGATGCCGGCGAGCAGGATCAGCTTGCGTTTGCCGCGTGCCTTGGGCGTTTCGGCGTTCTCTTCGGCGGCGGGATCTTCGGGATCGCTCATGCGCCGCAGACTGCCAGAGAAGAGTTAACGAAAGGTTGACGGGCACAGCGCGGCTTACATTTGCGCGGCGTCAGGACGGGAGCGAGCAGCGGATCTCTTGTCCGTCTCCCCTGTCACGGCCAACTTGTGTGCAAGTCCCGTTTAGTGAATGCTCCGAGCCGCACAATAAGGCCGGCAACAACGCCCGGCCATCCAGGGAGACTACGCCGATGAAGCCACGCATGACGCGCCGCAAGGCGCTGCGCCTTGGCGCCGCTGCCGCAACGCTGCCTCTGGTCAACATCCACACCGCTTTTTCCGCCGGGCGCCTCAGCCTGGCGCTTTGGGACCACTGGGTCCCCGCCGGCAACGACGCCATGCGCAAGGTCGTCGCCGCCTGGGCGGAGAAGAACCATGTCGATGTGCAGCTCGATTTCCTCACCGCCATCGGCAACAAGATCATGATCACCATGGCCGCCGAGGCGCAGGCGAAAACCGGCCACGACATTTACGCCTTCGACATGTGGTCGGTGCACGAATACGCCGACGCGCTCGACCCGGTTGACGACATCATGCACCCCTTCATCGCCAAATACGGCAAGATCGGCCGCGCTTACGAGTATCTGGGGGTTTCCAACGGCCACTGGCGCGCCGTTCCGGTCGCCTGGGGATCCGCGCCGCTGACCCCGTGCGGACGCATCAGCCTGCTCAAGCAGCACGCCGGCATCGACGTCCAGTCCTGGTTTCCGGCGCACGAGGCGACCCCCGAAACCTCCGCCGCCTGGACTTATGATGCGCAACTGAAAGCCGCGGAGGCATGCAGCAAGGCCGGTTTCCCGTTCGGCTTCGGCTGCGGCACCACCACCGACTCGAACCAGACCTGGGGTGCCACGTTCGGGGCGTTCGGGGCCGATCTGGTGGATGCCAAGGGGCAGATTACGGTAGAGTCGGACAATGTGCGGCAGGCGCTGGAATATGCCAAACGGATGGCGCCGTTCCTGCCCCCGGACACGGTCAGCTACGACGACGCCTCCAACAACCGCGCGCTGATCTCCGGGCGTTCGGCGATGATCTGGAACCCGCCGTCCGCCTGGGCGGTGGCGAAGCGGGACGCGCCGCAGATCGCCGAGGATTGCTGGACCTTCCCCAATCCCCGCGGCCCGAAGGGGCGGCTGGTGCCGATGCGGCCATATTTCTTCGGCCTGTGGTCGTTCGCGCAGAACAAGCCGGCGGCGCGGGACATCCTGGCGTACCTGGGCGCGCGCGAGCAGATGGAGACTCTGACGACGGCGACTCAGGGCTACGACATCCCGCCCTATCTCTCGATGGCGGACTTCAAGATCTGGGAGGAGGTCGGGCCGCCGAAGGGCACGGTCTACAACTACCCGATCCGCCCCTGGCACGACGCCGAGTATTTCGTGACGGGATCATCCGGCCCGCCCGATATCGGCGTGCAGGCGTGGAACCGCGGGCTGATCCCGACGATGGTGTCTAAATTGGTGGCCGGGCAGACGATTCAGCAGGCGATCGACTGGGCGAAGGACGAGCTGGAGGGGTTCACGCGGTAGCGGCAGAGTCGTGGTATGGTCCCGGGGATGGACGCCATCATCCCCGCCGACTACCCCGAACTGGCGCGCCTTGCCTGGAACCGGGATCCCCACCGCCCGATAACGGGCGAGGAGGCGCTCGGCCTGTACGAGCGGAACTGGCGGCATGTCGACACCGCCGCGCTGTCGGAAAAGGAGCGTGCCCTGATTGCGTCCCTGGCCGATCGGCTTGGTGGTGGACATTTGCTGACGTCGAAGTAGGGCGGGGAGCATGGTGACCTTCGCAAGAGCGGAGCATCGGGCGGTGGCGACCGCGTTGCGGGCCATGGACCATGGCCTGTTGATGACTCACCGCTGCTGGTTCGGCGGCGGGACCGAGATCGTGCTCGATCTTGGCGAATACCGCGTCAGCAAGGACGTGGATTTTCTGTGCGCGGATATCGCCGGGTATCGCGGGTTGCGGTCCCTGGTGGCGGCGCGGGGCGCGGCGGCGCTGTTCGCGGCGCCGATTCGCGAAGAGCGGGCATTCAGAAGCGACCAGTACGGCATCCGCGGCATTGTTTCCGCTGACGGTGTGCCGCTGCGGTTCGAGATCGTGCGGGAGGCGCGGATCAGTCTCGATGGACGCCCCGATCCGGGCCTCGGGGTTCCACGACTGGTCCATGCGGACAGGATCGCCGAAAAGCTGCTTGCCAATGCGGATCGGTCGGAGGATCGGTCTACGGCGTTTCGGGACGCGGCTGATCTGGGAATGCTGGCGTTGCGCGGCGGGCCTTTTCCGGGCTGTGCCTTTGCCAAGGCGGAGGAGGCTTACGGCGACGATATCGGCCGGAAGCTCGCCCGGGTTTTGGAGCGGCTGTCGCAGCCGGCCGAGCGCCGGGACGCTGCCGCTGCCCTCGGCATGGACGCGCCTTTGCTGGAAGCTGCGGCGCATGCCCTTGCAGGAGAAGTCCTGCGGCTTCGGCCGGGCTGGATCCCGGCGTAACGCCAACAGTGTTCGGATCGAGCCCTTAGGCGACGCCCGAAAATGACCGAATCGGTTGGCGCCACCGTCCACGTCATGGCCCGGCTTGTCCGGGCCACCTATTTCAGCACCCTGCCGCGATGGGTGGCCCGGACAAGCCGGGCCATGACGGTTTGGGGGCCTTGTCCCGCGGAGCGGTAGTTCTTGGCCGTTGCCTTAGGCGCCGTCATCGTCACGACGCACAAGGCGCCAGAATGACGAGGCTGCGCGGCTGGAGAGTTGGCCGCATCGCCGGTTTGGTATAACCCCGCAAGGAATCTCCCGGGGATGGCCGGGACGCGGCTGAGGCGATAGACGATCCCGCCACCAACCGGATCGCCGCATGTTGACCCTCGCCGCCCTGCTCCGCCATATCGGCTTCGCGTTCATCCTGATCCTGCTGTCCGCCGGCACCGTCCGCCTGATGATCGCGGTGCGGGTGATGGACACGCCGGAGGAGCGCAAGGCGCATGTCCATCCGACCCCGAAGGGCGGCGGAGTCGGGATCGTCGTCGCTTTCCTGGTTGGCATTGCCGTGCTGTACCGCTTTGCCGCTTTCGCCCGGCTGGCGGACCCGTATTTCCTCGGGGTGATCGAGGCCTCCGTTGCGATCGCGGTGGTGGCGTTCCTCGACGACCTTTACGACTGGCCGTTCACGGTGAAGCTCGGCGCGCAGTTGGTGGCGGCCCTGGTGGCCGTCGGCAGCGGACTGTATGTCTCCGACTTCCACATGCCCGCCGCCATCGGCCCGTTGCCCGCGGTGTGGCCGGGGCTGGTGGTGACGCTGTTGTGGATCCTGTTCGCCACCAACGCGATGAACTTCATCGACGGGCTGAACGGGCTGGCCAGCGGCGTGTCCCTGATTGCCTGCCTGTTCATCGTGTTCATCGCCGAGCGGCACGGCGGCTGGTTCGCCTATGCGGCGGCCGGGCTGCTGGCCTCCGGGATCGCCGGGTTCCTGCCGTTCAACTTCCCCAAGGCGCGGATCTTCATGGGCGATGTCGGCAGCCAGTTCTGCGGCTTCATCCTGGCGGTCCTCGCGGTCGTGGCGAGCCGCTTCGACGGGGTGGAACTGTCCTTCGTTCTGGTACCCATCCTGCTGTCCGGCGTGCTGTTCGATGTCGGGTTCACTCTGGTGCGGCGGATGGTGGCCGGGGAGGCGTTGACCGAGCCGCATCGGGGGCACCTCTATCAGGTGGCGCAACGCTCAGGCGTGCCGGCGGTGGCGGTGACCCTGGTCCATTGGGGGTTCGCCGTTTACGGCGGCCTGCTGTGCCTGGCGTTCATCGCGGCGCCCTCGGAGCTGAAGCCGCAGTTGCTGCCGCTGGCGGTCGTGCCGCAGGGGGTGTGGGTATGGTTCGTGGTTCGCAAGGCTCGAGCCGCGGGGCTGCGGGAGTGGGGGTAAAGCTCAAGCGGCGACCGCTTGTTCGGGTTAGTCTCGACACGGACCGATATAATCCCGCCATTTTCTGGCATCACGCTCCGCCGCGGTCTAAGGAACATCCATGAACTGGTCAGGTCACAAAGTCTTCGTTACCGGAGGCGCGGGCTTCCTCGGCTCCAACCTATGCCACGCTTTGGCGGAACGCGGCGCGCGGGTGACGGCGCTGGACGGTTTCCTGTTCGGCGGCGGCGCCAACCCGCGCAACCTCGATGGCGCCGATGTAGAGTTCGTCCGCGGCGACATCCGCGAGATCGACCTCCGCCCGCTGTGCGAGGGTGCCGACGTCATTTTCAACCTGGCGGCGCAGACCAGCCACATGGGCGGTCAGGCTGATCCGTTGGCGGATATCGCGGTGAATGCGGTGGCGCAGGTGCGGCTGATCCAGGCCGCCCGCGAAGCCGCGCCCGACGCGGTCGTGGTGCATGCCTCCACCCGTCAGTTCTACGGGCGGGTGGAAAAGCTGCCGGTGGACGAGAACCAGCCGGTGGCGCCCCCGGACGCCAACGGCGTTTCCAAATTCGCCGGGGAACAGTACTGGATGCTGGAGCATCGCGTGCGCAACCGGCCGGTCGTGTCGCTGCGGCTGACCAATTGCTACGGGCCGCGCCTGCGCATCCGTGACGCGCGGCAGACCTTCCTGGGCATCTGGATTCGGTGCGTCCTCGAAGACCGCCCGTTCGAGGTCTGGGGCGGCGACCAGTTGCGCGACATGACCTATGTCGATGACGTCACCACCGCATTCATCGCCGCGGCGGAGCATCCGGACTGCTACGGTCGCATTTTCAACATCGGGGGGTCTCCGCCGGCATCGCTGCATGACCTGGCGGAAATCGTGGTCCGGCTGTCCCGCGGTAACGCCCGCTACACGACGCGCGAGTTTCCCGCCGACAGGGCGCGGATCGACATAGGCAGCTATCATGCCGATGACCGGGCGTTCCGCACCGCCTCCGGTTGGGCGCCCCTGGTTGGCCTGGAGGACGGCATCCAACGGACGATCGATTGGTATCGCCCGCGGTTGAAAGACTACCTGTGATACCCCAGGCCAATCCCGGCGCCGGCTATCGCGCGCTGAAGGCGGAGATCGACGAGGCGGTCGCCAGGGCTTTGGCGTCCGGCTGGTATGTGCTGGGCCAGGAGGGCCGCGCGTTCGAGGCCGAATTCGCCGCCTGGCTGGGCCTGCCGCACGCCATCGGCTGCGGCAACGGCACGGATGCGATCGCCCTGGCCTTGCGCGGGCTTGGCATCGGCGCGGGCAGCTCTGTTGTCACCGTGTCGCATACGGCGGTGGCTACGGTGGCGGCGATCGAGATGGCCGGCGCGACGCCGCTGCTGGTCGATATCGATCCCGTCCACTACACGATGGACCCCGATGCGCTTAGCCGTGTGCTGGACGACCCGCCGCCCGGGTTGCCACCCATCGGCGCAGTGGTGGTTGTGCACCTGTATGGGCAACCGGCGGATTTGGATCGCATCGTCCCGCTTTGCCGGCAGCATCGTGTCGCCCTGATCGAGGATTGCGCCCAGGCGCACGGCGCCCGCCTGCACGGACGGCGCGTCGGCACGTTCGGCGATGCGGCGACGTTCAGCTTTTATCCGACAAAGAACCTCGGCGCCCTGGGCGATGGAGGCGCGGTCGCGGTAGCCGATCCGGCTCTGGCCGAGCGGATCGCTGCACTGCGCCAATACGGCTGGCACAAGCACTACATCAGCCAGGAGGTCGGTGTGAACAGCCGCCTCGACGAACTCCAGGCCGCGATCCTGCGCGTCAAGCTGACCCGTCTGGACAGTCAGAACGCCCGGCGTCGCGCCATCGCGTCCGCCTATACCGCTGCGATCGAGGGCGGCTCGCTGACCGCGCCGCACATCCGCGAAGGCGCCGAATCGGTGTTCCATCTGTTTGTCGCCCGCACCGCTCAACGCGATGCGGTCCAGGCGCGGCTGCGAGACGCCGGGATCGGCACGGGCATCCACTATCCGGTCCCGGTCCACCTCCAACCCGCCTATGCCGGGCGTGTCGCCACCGGACCGCGCGGCTGCCCGGAAACCGAAGCCGCGTCGCGGGAAATCTTGAGCCTGCCGCTGTATCCCGAACTGACGGATGAGCAGGTGCAGGCGGTCTGTGCCGGGCTCCGCGGGCTGTAGACCCCATCCCGTCATGGCCCGGCTTGTCCGGGCCACCTATCGCGGCAGGGTGCTGGAATAGGTGGCCCGGACAAGCCGGGCCATGATGGAGAGGGCGGTCCTACAGCCCCTCGGCGGTCGACGACGCGATCGCCGCCTGAATCGCTTGCAGGCAGGCGGCGCGGTCCCCGGCGCTGAGTGCCTGACGCGCCTGGGCGATCTGCCCGACAGCGGGGTTCTTGCTCGGATCATGCGTCCGGCCCAGCGGCACCGAGCGGTCCAATAACCGGGTCTGAGCCATCTCCAACGACTCCTCGGCCTGACCCGTGCGGCCGGCGACAACAGCGCTCAGCGCCGCATGCAGAAAATCCGACGCCTTCGCGTTCTCCGGCAGGTCCGGCGCCGGCAGGGCCGAGTGGATCACCGGCCGCTCAGTGTCCGCCGCCGGCTGAGCCGAGGCGGCCAGCGGCAGCGACGCAAGCAGGGCGGCGGCGAAAGCAAGACTGCGCATGGTGCATGCACCTTTCGATCAACTGTTCCGTGCGCAGGTGGTTACGCCGCCGCTGTGCCAAAACTGCGGCAGGACCGTATTACCAATAGTTGAACTTCGTTAACGCCAGCGGCGGTGGAACCACAGATACTGCCCGGGATTTTCCCGCACCCAGCCCTCGACGATCGTCGTGATCATCTGCGTCGTGGCGGCCACGTTCACCTCGTTATCCGCGCCGCGGGGCAGCTCGTACGGGCCGGTCGCCTCGATCCGGAACTTGCGGCCGGGCAGGCGGATCACCCGCACGCCCACCACCGGGCAATCGAACCGCCGCGCCAGCCGGGCGATCGACGGGTTGGCCTTGCAGCGGCGGCCGAAGAACGTGACATCGACCCCGCGGGAGAAATGCTGATCTACCAGCATCCCCAGATGCTCGCCGGCGCTCAGCGCCGCCGCCATTTCCACCGCGGCCTGGGCCCGGGTGCGGATCAGGCGGCCCATCAGCGGAGCGCGGATGCGGGTGATCTCGTTGGCGATCGCCTTGTTGTTCGGCATGCGGTAGACCACCGCCGAGGGCAGCCCATGCGCCGCGGCGGCGATGGCCGGGATCTCCCAGTTCGCCAGATGCGCGGCGAACACCAGGGCGGGCTTGCCGTCGTCTCGCAACATCTCGAACATCGGCACGTCGTCCGTCAGGATGCGTCCGGTGTTGGGATGCTCGACATCGAAGTCCCAGATCCGCGACATATGCACGTATTCGCCGGCGACCCTGCCCAGATTGTCCCAGGCATCTTTCAGCGTCTGCCTGATCCAGGCCTCGTCCTTTTCGGGAAACGCCGCGCGCAGGTTGGCAAGGCCGATCTTGTGGGCCGGGAGAAGCGGGCCGAAGCGCCGGGCGATCAGGGCGGCGAAATCCGCCGCGCGATCCGGATCGGCTCGCCGCAGCAGGCGGATCAGCCATTTGACCACGCGTCCGATCACGCGGTCGCCGTAAAGTGTCAGTTGCCGCCGCACAGGATCAGAGTTCGATCAGCAGCTTGCCGAACACGTCGCGGCTTTCCAGCCGCGCCAGACCCGCCTCGAAATCCGACAGCCCGTAGACAGTATCGATCACCGGCTTCACCCCGGAGGCGATCCGGTCCAGCGCCCGTGCAATCGCCGACAGGGGCGAGCCGAACGATCCGATGATGCGATACTGCTGCTGGAACAACTGCATCAGGTTGATGCTGCCGATCGGCCCGGAGGTGGCGCCGCAGGTGACCAGACGCCCGCCGCGCTTCATCGACAGCAGCGAGCCCGCCCAGGTGTCGGCGCCGGTGTGCTCGAACACGACGTCCACGCCCTTCTTCGCCGTCAGCTTGCGCACCACGCCCTCGAACCGGTCCTCCCGGTAGTTGATCACGTGATCCGCCCCGAGCGCCTTGGCCTTCTCCGCCTTGTCCGCGGACCCGACCGTCGTAATGACGGTGCAGCCGAGGGATTTGGCGATGCGGATGGCGATGCTGCCGATGCCGGAGCCGCCGGCATGCACCAGCACGGTCTCGCCGGGCTCAAGCCGGGCATTGTCGAACAGCATGTGCTCGACGGTGCCGTAGGCGACCGCGACGCAGGCGGCATCCTGCAAACTGACCGCGTCCGGGATTTTCACCAACAGCCGCGCCGGGTGGTTGGTGAGGTCCTGGGCAAAGCCGGCGACATGGAAGCCGCGCACCCCGGCGACGTTCTCGCACAGATTGTCGCGCCCGCTCCGGCAGGCGGGGCAAATGCCGCAGGTCAGGGCGGAGTAGGGGACCACGCGGTCGCCCGCCTGGACGTTGGTGACGCCCTCGCCGATTGAGACGACCTCGCACGCCGATTCCGCCCCTACGGTCAGCGGATACAGGCGCTTGGCGAAGGCCATGCCGCGGAAGCCCCAGACGTCGATGTGGTTGAGGCCGACGACGCGGACACGCAACTGCACCTCATGCGCGCCAGGCGGCGGCGGGACGTCCAGTTCCGTCACGGCAACCTGCCGATCGGCGAGAAGCTGGAGCGCGCGGTTTACAGCTGCCATGGGGCGGAGGATCCTGGTTGGTTCACGCCTGCCCAGTAAGCAGGCTTTGCCGCCGGGGCAACCCCTGGGTGATTTCGGCTGCGGCGGGCCGCCGTTAACCCTTTGTTCAGTGGCAGGGTGCAAAAAGCAAAAGCCGGTCGGGGTTGGCCCAACCGGCTTACTTGAGGAGAAATTGTGATGCACCACCATCGCAACCTGTTGCCGACGAACTGGTGAAGATTGGCGTAAAAGTCAAGATCACCGTCCTCCGAAACTAAGAGGTCGGCTGGCTCGCAAGGGCCAGCCACTTCTCAGGGAGACTGCCGGGCCGGTTGGCTTCGAGCAATGCATAATGGAGATCAAACACTGACGAAATACCGTTGTATGGCGTAACTGCCGGGCAACGATGTCGCAGGTTGACGGTTTTTTGCTGAGCCGGCGGGATCAACGACCCAATCTGCCGAACCCGTCGCCTTGGACCTTTGGATACTGGCCGCGCTTGTCACGTCCGGGCCGCACGCCTAGCGTTCAATCGCCTGCAAATCCGGAGGGAACGCGCCGACATGAAAATCCTCGTCGTTCAGGGCGCCGGCATGAACATGCGCGGCAAGACGCAGACCGAAATCTTCGGCACCATGACGCTCGACGAATACAACCAGCACATACGGGACTATGCCGCCGATCTGGATGTCGAGGTAGAGATCTTCCACTCCAACATCGAGGGCGAGGTCATCAACCGCCTGTATGAAGCCAACGATCAGGACTTCGGTGGCGCCCTGGTCAACCCGGCCGGGTTCTCGCGCGGCTATCCGGCACTGACGGCGGCGATCAGCCAGGTGTCTTTCCCGGTGATCGAGGTGCACATCTCCAACCCGGTGCGGCGCGGGCCGGTGTCCGATACCGCCACGGTCAGCCTGGGCATGGTCACCGGGTTCGGCGTCCTCGGCTACTACCTGGGACTTCGCGGCCTGCGCGATACAGCCAGGAGCCGTTAGTTCGGCGGTACCGAGGCGGGTCAGGACGGCGGCTTCCCCCGGTAAAGCGCGTTGCGGCCGGCCAGCCGCGGAACAACCGGGGCTGCTTGACCGTTCCGCTTGCCGATGCCATCAGGCTTCAACCGTCAAATAAGGAAACGACCATGGCAATCACCCGACGCACCGTGCTGGGCACCGCCGCCGCCGCCGCCGCCGCCCTGCCGGCGATTCCCGCCCGCGCCCAAACCCCCACCATCAAGATCGGCGTGCTTGGCGACCAGTCCGGCGTCTATCGCGACCTCAGTGGACCAGTCGCCATCGCCGCGGTGAAACTCGCGGTAGCCGACTCGAAAGCGGCCGGGCGGGACATCGCCGTCGAGGTGATTGCCGGCGACCATCAGAACAAGCCCGATATCGGCGCGGCACTCGCCCGCCAGTGGATCCAGCGCGACGGGGTCGACATGATCACCGACACGCCGAACAGCGCAGTCGCCCTGGCGGTGTCCGGGGTCTGCAAGGAGCTGGACAAGGCGTTCGTCAACTCGCCTGCCGCGACAGCCGATCTGAGCGGGCCGCAATGCGCGCCGACGACGGTGCACTGGACGATGGATACCTGGATGCTGGCGCATTCCACCGGCGCCGCCATGGTCAAGACCGGCGGCGACACCTGGTACTTCATCACCGCCGACTATGCCTTCGGCCACGCTTTGGAGCGCGACACAGCCAACTTCGTCACCAAGGCCGGCGGCAAGGTGCTGGGCAACGTGCTGGTGCCGCTCGGTAACTCGGATTTCTCGTCGTTCCTGATCCAGGCGCAGTCCAGCGGCGCCAAGGTCATCGGCATGGCCAATGCCGGCGCCGACACCGTGAACACCATCAAGCAGGCGGGCGAGTTCGGCATCACCAAGGCCGGTGTTAAGCTAGCCGGGCTGCTGGTGTTCGTCAGCGACGTGCATGCGCTCGGCTTGCAGACGGCGCAGGGGATCGTTGTCTCCAACACGTTCTACTGGGACCGCGACGACCGCACCCGGGCGTTCAGCAAGCGGCTGCAGCCGAGCATCGGTTCGGCGCGGGCCGGCATGGGGCAGGCCGGGTGTTATGGCGGCACCTTCCATTACCTGAAGGCCGTCACCGCGCTCGGCGTGGCCGAGGCAAAGAAAAGCGGCGCGGCCACGGTGGCCCGCATGAAGTCGATCCCGACGGATGACGACTGCTTCGGCCCGGGGACGATCCGCGCCGACGGCCGCGCCCTGCATCCGGTCTATCTGTACGAAGTCAAAAGCCCGGCGGAGAGTAAATACGACTGGGATTACTACAAGCTGCTGGCGACCACGCCGGCAGCGGAAGGCTTCCGGCCCTTGCAGGACGGCAACTGCCCTCTGGTCCACGCCTGACGCGATAGAGGAACAGCCGATGCGAACGGGTAGCCTTCCGGTAAAACCGGCAGGTTGACTCTTGCGTGAGCGCGATTCCGGCGCGGTCGAAATTCTGGTCCAAGATGCTGGCCGGGTTGGGGGCCAGCATCGATGGGCGCACCTGACACCATGAATGTGAGAGGACGTGTCGTCGCGGCTTGCGGTCGGCTTCCGCGCCCGGGTCGAGCAGTTCCTGATGCCGACGTTGCGCTCGCCATCCGCGGCATGGGATCGGCGCGTTAAGATCTTACCGATCCGCCGCTGCCGGGAGTACGGCGTGCCTGATCTGTGTTGCCTACGAAGTAATCACGAGTCAGTTCGGACGTTCGCCGGGGGTGGTTCGACGGACCCCGATGTTATCCCTCGCATCTGTGGATAAGTCAGTGGGCGGTTCCTCCTGAACCTTCCCAAATCCGCGCGGAACCGGCCTTTATGCGTCCTGCTGAATGTTTGGGCACGGATTTAACCATCTGATTTTAAAAGAAATTTGTCGGCTACTTAAGGAACTGTGTTAAGGTATTGTTAACCTTTGTATCGCCTGTGGACGGCTGAACGCGCCCGCGGCTCACGCAGCCGTGTCGACACGCCGTTCAGCCCGACCCGGTAAGAACGTGTGGAAGCCGAACCATCGGATGCGTTATCCTGCGGCGGGAGCAACGCACTGCCAATGCCCCAATCGGCAACAGCCTGCCGGGCGTCCGGCATGCTGTCCCTTCCCGGGCGCCCGAAACCTGCCCTATCCTTACGATGATGCGCCGGTGTCGCCGTCGCAGCGCCGCTTTAACCGCCATCCGAATGCAAAACCGCGACCACAAGGACAGCGATGCCCATCTCCCCGCCAAAGCCGAACTGGACCCTGAACGATGCGCCCGCGCTCGATGGCAAGGTGGCGATCGTCACCGGCGCGACCGGCGGAATCGGCTATGAGACGGCGCTCGGCCTTGCCCGCCAGGGTGCCGTCACCATCGTTGCCGGACGCAACCGGGCCAAGGGGGCGCAGGCGGTGACGCGCATCCAGCGCGAGGTGCCGGCCGCCAAGGTGCGTTTCGAGCTGCTCGATCTCGCCAGCCTGGCCTCGGTGGGGGATTTCGCCAACGGGGTTGCGGCGGCGCAGGGCGGCGCGATCGACATCCTGGTCAACAATGCCGGCGTTATGGGCTATCCCACCCGGCAACTCACCGCGGACGGCTTCGAGCGGCAGATCGGCGTCAACTATTTCGGCCACTTCGCCCTGACCGCGCGGCTGAAAGATGCGCTGTGCGCGGCGCCCGGTGGAGGCCGCGTGGTGACCGTCGCCAGCCTGGCGCACCGCCGCGCCGCGCTGAAACTGGACGATCTGCAGTCGGAGCGTTCCTATAACGCGCTGCGGGCGTACGGGCAGAGCAAGCTTGCCGATCTGATCTTCGCGTTGGAACTGCAGCGGCGGGCGGAGCAGAGCGGCTGGAAGCTGCGCAGCATCGCGGCGCATCCGGGTTGGGCCAGGACAGACATTATCGACAGCGGCATCGGCGGCGGCCAGCCGAACCTGAAGGCGTGGCTGATCAGCTTCGGGTTCGGACTGGTGGCGCAGTCGGCGCGGGACGGGGCGCTGCCTTCGCTGTATGCCGCAATGGCGCCGGAGGCGGCGGGCGGTGCGTATTACGGTCCTTCGGGTCCGGGGGAAACGCGCGGGTCGCCGGGGATCGCGCGGGTGTTTCCGCAGGCGCTGGACACGGCGGCGAGCACGCGGCTGTGGGCGCTGTCGGAGAAGCTGACCGGGGTGGGGTTCGGGTGAGACACGCCTGCACTCCTGCACATCGGTTGACGGATTGCCGACGGTCCTGGTTCCAGGCCAGCATCGTTGATGAGCCATGCAGAGTCGCCGCCGACAAGTGTCCTCGCGCTTTCGCGCGATGCGACCAAACCGATGTCGGCGATGTCGTGCTCGGCGAGCATTTTCGCGTCGGAAACCAGGACAATCTGTGGGGCGTGGACAGGACGCGCCGCAACTCCGTCCCATCGGCGCGGCCCGCAACCGGGACGATTTTGAGCCACACTGAAAGAGGACACGGCAAATGGCATCAAACGCCACGAAAGATGCGGCACCGAAAGCCCCCCTCCAGCAGCCGGGCAGCTACAGCGACGGCAGCCCGCTCGATGACGTGCAATACCTGGAATGCAAACTGATTCTCAAACCGGACCGGTTTACCTCGGCAAAGGTGTTTCTCGAATACGGCGAGTTGGTGTCGCAGACCGCGAAAAAGTTCGGCATCGGCGTCTCGGACAAGGGCGTCGTGCTGCGGCCGGAGCTGCGTGAGGTGCTGTTCCTCGATACGGCGGATTTCCGGCTCTACAACAACGCCTTCATCCTGCGCCGGCGTATCGCCTATGAGGACGGGTTTCCCGCGGCGGACCCGGAGGTCGTGTTCAAGTATCGCCACCCGGACCTGCAGAGGGCGGCGGAGCTTGATGTGCGCCCGAAAATCGCCGGGCAATACCGCATCAAGTTCAAGGCGGAAGCGTTGCCACTGAAGAACGAGGTCGGCGGGTACCGCCTGCTCTACTCGCACAACGTGCAGTTCGGGCTTAGCCAGGCGCCGGAAGGCGACCGGACGTCGATGACGATGCTTGCCGGGATCTTCCCGGCGCTGGCCGGGCTGGCCCGCGGCGAGGACGAGCGCGTGGAACTGGTCAACCAGACCTATGTCGAGGAAGTTCTACAGGATCTGTTTGTCCTCGACTTCGGCAAGGGCGTCACCGCCGAGGCGAATATCGCGATCTGGCGCGACCGCGCAACGCATCAGCGGCTCTGCGGGGAGTTCGCGTTCCAGGCCAAATTCAAGCGCCGCGACGAATTGCACGAGAAGGCAATGGAACGTTGCACCAAGTTCTTCATCGAACTGCAACAGGCCGGACGGGACTGGCTCTCACTGGGGACAACCAAGACGGGCCTGGTATACCGTCTCAAGGGCAATCCGCCGCAGGCACATGAGTAGCCGGCCGGATGCCGCGCGAACGAGTGCTGGACAGGATGCGGGGGGATTCGTTTCTCGGCGTGCATCTCGCGGTCAACATCTTCGTCGGGACCACGCTGCTCTGGCTGCTGCTGCGCGTCGTCGCCGATCTCAATCCGATCTGGGCGATCGCCTCGCTGGTTGCGGCGAGCGATCCGCAGGTGAAGCAGGCGTTCGCGAATTTCCGCGCCCGGCTGCTGAATTCCCTGTTCGGCTGCGCGGTGGGACTGGCGTTCCTGGCCGTCGGCGGCGCGAGCGAATGGAAACTGCCGTTCGCGATGGCGGCGGCGGCGCTCGTCTCCACCTACGTTGTGCGCGTGCCGACGATGTGGCGGCAATGCCCGATCACGGCGGCGCTCGTGGTGGCGTCGTCGCTTACCCAGCATTCCGGAATGACCGGCGCCGGAACGGGGCTGCGCCGTGTCGGCGAGATCATTCTGGGCTGCCTGTTCGGCGTCGTCGTGTCCTGGCTCATGTCTAAAGTCTGGCATGTGCCGGTCGTGGTGAAGCCAGCGAAAGCGTGACCAACCTGTTCTTTGATCAGATCGGGACAGCGGCAAGGGAAGCAAGCGTGACGGACTCTCAGAACGCCGCCATGGCGGGCGGACCTGCGACAGCGGGTTCGCGCTCATGGACGAGTTGGACTCCGACTGGGCCGCCGACCGGCCAGTCCTACTGCAGCTCCAGCGCCTCCGTCAGATCCCCCATAGCCGGCTGCCCGTTGGCCTTCAGCGCCGCATCCCGCGTCGCGATCCCCGGCAGTACCGGCAGCTTCCACCGGTTGGTCACGAACCGCAGGATCGAGGTCGTATCATATAGCGTATGATCCACCGTCCCCTTGCGCGCATACGGCGACACAATCAGCGCCGGAATCCGCGTCCCCGGCCCGAATCGATCGGCTTTCGGCGGCGCCGCATGGTCCCACCAGCCGCCGAACTCGTCATACGTCACCACCACCAGCATGTGGCTCCATTGCGGGCTGGCTCGTAGCGCGTTCAGCAGCACCGCAATGTGCTGGTCGCCATCGGTGACATTGGCATAGACCGCGTGCTCGTTCACCGAGCCCTGAGGCTTGTAGAACGTCACCGGGGGCAGGCTGCCGCTGCGGATGTCGCTCAAAAACCGCGACTCCGGCAGCACGCCCGGGTCCGTCACCACGCCCGCATCGAGCAGATGCGCCGCGCGGTTTGCCGCCCCGGCGGGGGTCGAGGGATCGAACGCCGCGAAGTAGGTGAACGGCTGATGGTGATACTGGAAGTTCGGCACCGCCGCCGACACGCCCGGCGAGAACGGCGGATGCGACAAGGCAAAATCCCAGGCCCCGGCGTAATACGCCCAACCGACCCCCGCCGCGGTCAGCAGGTCGCCGATAGTGGCTTCCGTCTGCGGAGTCAGCGTCGTCGCCGATTTCAGGTTCACCGTCTTCTGCGCTGCGTCGGCATTCCCGCTCGGCGGATAGGCCGGCTGCATCGTGTTGACCGCGTAGAAATCCGGCGTCAGCGGACCGCTCAGTTTGAATACCGGTGGCCCGTCCAGCGCCGAGGCGGGCGAGTTGGCCGCCAGCGTCAGGGTGACGCCATCCGGCTCCACCGCCGAGACCTTGGGATTGTCACCGCCGTTCGGGTTGATGCCGCCAGCGGCGTAATACGGCGTGCAGGAGCAGATCAGGTAGAAATGGTTCAGGAACGAGCCGCCGAACGCGCCCTGGAAGAAATTGTCTGCCAGAACGTATTGCCGCGCCCAGTCCCACAGCGGCAACTCCGCCTCGGGCGCCGGGGTGAAATACCCCATCGTCATGCCGCCCGAGTCCGCCCAGGCGGCAAACATGTTGTTGGCGCCACCGTTGATCTGCATCTGGTTCTCATAGAACCGGTGATAGAGGTCGCGGTTGGTGTAGCGCAACGGATCCGTGTCCTGCGACCCGGCCGACTGATACAGGGCGGCGACGTCGTAGGGATGGTTGAAACCCCCGAGGAAGGTCGCGGTCTGACCCTCGGTCAGCGAGACAGGCGCCACCGGCGCGCCCTGGAACACCTTGTCCGCGGTGCCGCCCCAGACCGCCGGCAGGCCGCGCAACGGCTTGCCATCGCGATCGAGCTGGGTGGCGGAGACGGCGGAGGCCTGCGCGAGGCCGTTGGCGCCGGGGAAGGTGCCGTACAGGTTGTCGAAGCTGCGGTTCTCGGCATAGATCACCACGATGGTCTGTATGTCGTCGTATCGCGGCGCCGCGGCGGCCTCCGCCATCCGCGGCACCGCCGCCGCGACGGCGAGACTGGCAACCCAAGCTGCTGAAATCCTGCGTATCATGCGTTCCCCGCCGTTAGACCGTTTCGGAGTATGACGAATCAGTGCTCCATATAAGTGGCTCACGCAAACCCGGGATGGCAATTTCGTGACAACGGCCGCGGTTCGCGCCCTGGCGATGCTGGCCTGCCTGGCGCTTCCGGCGCGCGCCGCGGACGGTCCGGCCCTGCCATGGGGGCCGACGCCTTCGGCCGCCTCCGCCTATGCGCGTGCTGCCGCCATCGGCGCACTCGGTCGCAAGCTGTTCTTCGATCCGGCGCTTTCAGCCTCCGGCAAGCTGGCCTGCGCGACCTGCCACGATCCGGCGCACGGCTTCTCGGCGCCAAACGCCATGGCGGTGCAAATAGGCGGCCCGGGCTTGAATCGATCCGGCGTACGGGCGGTCCCCGGGTTGACCTACGGGCAATTTGCCCCGGCGTTCCGGGAACATTTCTTTGAATCGGAGGAAGACGGCGACGAGAGCGCCGATCAGGGTCCGGCCGGGGGACGCGGCTGGGACGGTCGGGTGGATCGCTTGCGCGACCAGGCAGCGATTCCCTTGTTCGACAGGAATGAAATGGCGATGGAAGGCGCCGCTTCGGTGGCGGCGGCGGCCGCGCAAGGGGCCTATGCGGCGGACATGCGGGCCCTGTATGGACAGGATGTCTTCAGCCACCCGCAAACAGCCTTCGCGGCGGTGACCGAGGCGCTGGAGTATTTCCAGCAGACGTCAGCGTTTTTCAGCCCCTTCAGCACCAAATACGACGCATTTCTGCGCGGAGCGGTCACCCTGTCCGAGCCGGAAGCGCGGGGGCTGGCGGTGTTCAACGACCCGGCTCGTGGCAACTGCGCATCCTGCCACAAAAGCGCGGTGACGGCGGATGGCAAGCCGCCGCTGTTCACCGATTTCGGCTTTGCCGCGCTCGGGCTGCCGCGCAACCGCGCTATACCGGCGAATAACGATCCGGGGTATTTCGATCTCGGCCTGTGCGGACCGTATCGGCGGGATCTGCCCGCGGTGGCGAAGTATTGCGGCCTGTTCAAGGCGCCGTCGCTCAGGAACGTCGCGCTGAAGCACAGTTTCTATCATAACGGGGTCGTTCACACGCTTCGCGATGCGGTGGCGTTCTATGCGGAACGCGACACCGACCCCGGAAAATGGTATCCGGCCGGGGCGGATGGCACGGTGCGCAAATTCGATGACCTTCCCTCGGCGTTTGCGAACAACGTGGAAAAAGGGCCTCCGTTCGGCGAAGAGAAGCACCTGTCCGGCGCGGACGTAGACGATCTTGTGGCGTTCCTCGCGACGCTGAGTGACGGATACCGGATAGGCGGCGAACGTCAGTCGCTGCAATGAGCATGCTGGCTTGTCGATCCCGCCGTTGTTTGCAGCGACGACCGGCGCACAGGCCGGCGTTTCACGAGGTCGGCCGGCTTCGCACCCGGCAGACGTGATTGGCCCGCGGAGCCATGATCGCCTGATGACAAAGCTTGGTTCGCTTCAGGTGTTCCCATGCAAACCGTCAACATTAATGCCGCAAAAACTCACCCCTCCCGCTTGGTCGATGCCGCGGCGGCCGGCGAGGAAATCCTGATCGCCCGGGCAGGCAAACCCGTCGCCCGCCTGGTGCCGTTGCTAGATGCCCAAGCCAGACCGCGCCGCCGCCTCGGCCTGCTGGCCGGTCAGGTGAGCGTGCCTGCCGACTCTGACGCCCCGCTTCCCAACGACATACTCCGCGCGTTCGAAGGGCGCTGGTGCGCCTGCTGTTGGACACGCACGTGTTACTGTGGCCGATTGCCGGCCGCAGCATCTCGATACCGTTACACGGGACGCACTCGAGGAGCCTGAGAACGAGGTGCTGTTCAGTGCCGCCAGTATCCGGGAGATCGCCATAAAGGCACGCCTCGGTCGGCTGGACTTCACCTTTCGGCCGCGGGAGATCCTTGAGGCGGCGCTGCGGACCGGATTTATCGAGCTGAGCGTGCGGAGGCGAGCCGCAACCGTGGTGGCGGACCTGACGTTGCACAGCCGCAACAAGTTCGATCGATTACTTGTGGCGCAGGCGATCTCGGAACCGGTGCGGCTGTTTACCGCGGACACTTTGGTTCCGCAGCATTCGGAGCCAGTAACGTTGGTGTCGTAGGCAGCCAGTCAGCGCAATCGGCTTCGGGCCAACGCGGATTCCACCTCACCGCGATATGAACTCAACCTTAACCGGCTGCCGCGTTCCTGACATGCGTCTGGACAGGGGTCTGAGTTGGCGAGTGAGACAGTCGGCGATGCCGGTTCCCGTCATCGGCAGGATGACGACGCGCGTGACGGGCGCGCGCCGCCCCGTGCCGATGCGCCGGACCGCCGATCGGCCAGGCAAGCGGAGAAACAGCGGGAACGCGACGATGAACCGGATCGTGGCAAGGACGACGGGGGCAAGCCGGCGCGCCGCTGGCCGCTGTATATCCTCGCGGCGGTCGTGGTGCTGGCGATCATCGCGGGCGTTGTCTACTGGCTGCTGACCCGCAATCTGGAGAGCACCGACGACGCCTATACCGACGGCAACGCCATCGCCTACGCCGCGAAGGTGGCCGGCTACGTCACGGAACTCCACATCGACGACAACATGTTCGTGCATGCCGGCGACCTGCTGCTGAGGATCGACCCGCGCGACTACATCACCGCGCGGGACCAGGCCCGCGCCAGCCTGTCCCTCGCCCGGGCGCAACTGGCCAGTTCGCAGGTCGATCTCGACATCGCCCGCGTCCGGGTGCCGGCGACCCTGCAGCAGGCGAAGGCGCAGCTTGAGCAGGCCAAGGCCAACCAGGCGCAGGCCGAGCGCGACTATCGCCGCCAGCGCGCCGTCGATCCCAGGGCGACGACGCAGACCAGCGTCGACCAGGCCACCGCGCAGATGCAGACCACCAATGCGGCGGTGGCCAACGCCGATGCGCAGGTGCAGATCGCATCATTGGTTCAACAGAACATCCAGGCGGCCGAGGATACGGTGCGGCAGCGCGAGGCGCAGGTGGCGCAGGCCGAGGCCAACCTCGCGCAGGCAGAGGTCAACCTGTCCTACACCACGCTGACCGCGCCCGCCGACGGCACCATCACGCGGCGCAACGTCGATCTCGGCACCTTCGTGCAGGCCGGCCAGCAGCTGTTCTACATCGTCCGGCCGGAGGTCTGGGTCACCGCCAACTTCAAGGAAACCCAGCTCGCCGACATGAAGGCGGGCGAGCCGGTGTCCATGAGCGTCGATGCCTATCCGAACCTGACCTTGCACGGCCACGTGGACAGCATCCAGAAGGGCAGCGGCGCCCGCTTCTCGGCGTTCCCGGCCGAAAATGCGACCGGCAACTTCGTCAAGATCGTCCGCCGCGTGCCGGTCAAGATCATCATCGACAGCGGCCTGGACAACCGGCACGGATTGCCGCTGGGCATATCGGTGGTGCCGACGGTGACCGTCAGATGAGCGACTCCGCCGGTCAATGGAAGCCGAAAGCCAACCCTTGGGTGGTGGCGGTGATCGTCACGCTTGGCGCGTTCATGGAGGTGCTGGACACCACCATCGTGAACGTTTCTTTGCCGCATATCGCCGGCAGCCTGTCGATCAGCAGCGACGAGGCGACCTGGGCGCTGACCACGTATCTCGTTGCCAATGGCATCGTGCTGACGATCTCCGGCGCGCTCAGCCGGCGGCTCGGGCGGAAGTGCTACTTCCTGATCTGCATCGGGATGTTCACCTTGATGTCGCTGGCCTGCGGCCTGACCGAGCAGTTCTGGCAGATCCTGCTGTTCCGGTCGCTGCAGGGCTTCTTCGGCGGCGGGCTGCAACCGACTCAGCAGGCGATCATCCTGGATCATTTCCCGCCGGAGAAGCGCCAGCAGGCGTTTTCGCTGACCGCGGTCGCCATCATTATCGCGCCGGTGGTGGGGCCGGTCCTGGGCGGCTGGCTGACCGACACCTATAGCTGGCACTGGATCTTCCTGATCAATATCCCCATCGGCATCCTGACGTTTTTCGGCGTGCTGCAATTCGTCGAGGATTCGCCGACGATCGAGCAGGAAAAGCGCACGGCGCCGCGCTTCGACTATCTCGGCGTGTTTTTCATCGCGCTGGCGCTGGGCTGCCTGGAGGTCGGGGTCGATCGCGGCGAGGATTACGACTGGCTGGGATCGAGCTTCATCCGGCTGATGTTTATTCTGTCGGCCTGCGGGTTCGTCTTCGGGATCACCTATCTGCTGAATGTACGTAACCCGATCGTGAATCTGCGGGCCTTCAAGGACCGCAACCTGGCACTGGGGTCGTTGCAGATTGCGATCATGGGTTTCGTGCTGTATGCCAGCGCGGTGCTGATCCCGCAATTTGCGCAGCAGCAGCTTGGCTACAACGCGACCTGGGCCGGCCTGGTGCTGGCGCCCGGCGCCGTGGTGCTGGTGATGTTGATTCCGGTCGCCGGGCGGCTGATGAACTTTATTCCAACGAAATATGTCGTCGCGGGAGGCGGGCTGGCACTTGGGTTGGCCTTGATCTATTCAATGAACCTTGTCCCCGAATTGGACTTTTTTCATCTCGTGTTGTTTCGTGCGGCGCAGACGGCAGCTTTGGCGTTGTTGTTCGTGCCGATCAGCACGATTGCGTATGCGACGGTGCCGGCGGAAATGAACGGGGATGCAACGGCATTGTTCAGCATGGCGCGCAATGTGTTCGGCGGCATCGGGATTTCCATTTCGACCGCGCTGGTGACGGAGCATTTGCAGATCCGGCAGGCCCATCTGGTCGATCATCTGGGGCCGACGAACCAGCCGTATAATGATCTGCTGCAGCAGACGCAGCAGGGGCTGATTGATGTCGGGCACTCGGCGGGGCAGGCGATGCAGATGGCGCCGGGGCAGGTGTTCCAGATGTTGCAGACGCAGTCGGCGGTGCTGGCGTATAACGATGTGTTCTTGCTGACGGCGCTTATGTCGTTTGTCATGATCCCGACGGCGCTGTGCATGTCCGGGATCAAGACTAAATCCAGCGGCGGGGGGCATTGATGGTTCCGGGGACAGGCGCTGCGGCGGGGACGTCGTGGCGGCGTCCTTGCATCCTCTTCGCCGTGACGGCCGTTCTTTCCGCCTGCACTGTCGGCCCCGATTTCACGCCGCCGAAGCCGCCGGAGGTGGCCGCCTGGAAGGACCCGTCGGCGCATCGCATGCGCGGCCCTGTCACGCCGGAGACCAATCCCGATCCGAAATGGTGGGACGGCTTCAACGATCCCGTCCTGACGGCGGTGATCGAGAAAGCCATCAGCGGCAACCTCGACCTGCGGCAGGCGGTGCTGCGCGTTGTCGAATCGCGCCAGGGCGAGGTAACCGCCCGCGCCGCCGGCCTGCCGAGCATCAACGGCAGCGGCAGTTACGTGCGCGATCAGCTTGGGTTGCGTGGCATCCTGCTGTCCTCGGGCGTCGAAGGCCAGGTCAACGCGCTCGGCCAGCCCGCATCGCCGCTCAATACGTTGAGCCCTGGCCTGGGCAGCCGCGCCAGTTCCGCTTTGGACGGCACGCTGAACAGGCTCTCGCAGCCGGTCAATCTGTTCCAGTACGGATTGAACTCGTCATGGGAACTCGACCTGTTCGGCCGCGTCCGCCGATCGGAGGAGGAGGCGAAGGCCAATACCGAGGCCTCGATCGAAGCCACCAACGACGCGCTGGTGCTGCTGGAAGGCCAGGTGGCGCAGGCCTATCTGGAACTCCGCGGCGCCCAGGCGCTGACTGCCAGCCAGCAGGAGAATATCCGCACCGCGCAGGCGGCCTACGACCTGACCGTCAAGCGCCAGCGCCAGGGCCTGACCACGGAACTGGATGTCGACCAGTCCCGCACCCAGCTTTCGAACTTCCAGTCGCAATTGCCGGGCTACGAAAAACAGGCCGAGCAGGCGATGAACCGCCTGAGCGTGCTGACCGGCCAGACGCCCGGCACGCTGGACGCGATGCTCGGCCCCGTGGCGCCGCTGCCGAAGGTGCCCGCGGTCATCGGCATCGGCGTGCCCTCGGCGCTGGCGCGGCGGCGGCCCGACATCCGCCAGGCGGAGGCCCGGCTGCATGCGGCGACCGCCAATGTCGGCGTGGCAACCGCCGCCTTCTATCCCGACGTGTCACTGACCGGCAATTTCGGCCTGCGGGCGCTGGACGGGTCCTACCTGACCAACTGGGCGAGCGCGTTCTACTCCTTCGGTCCGAGTGTTTCGCTGCCGATATTCCAGGGCGGGCGGCTGACCGCGGGTCTGCGCCTGGCGCGGGCGCAGGAGGCCGAGGCGGCGCTGGCCTATCGCGGCACGGTGCTGAATGCGTTGCAGGAGGTCGAGGACGCCCTGGTCGCCTACCGGACCGACAAAGTCACGCGCGACCATCTGGCGGATGCGGTGCGGACCGGGCAACTGACCCTGTATCTGGCGCGCGACAGCTATTCGCACGGGCTGTCGGATTTCATCCAGGTGCTCGATGCCCAGCGCACGCTGACCGCGTCGCGCCAGCAACTGGTGCAGGCCGACGTAGCGCTGACCAACGACGTGGTGGGCCTTTACAACGCGCTTGGCGGCGGCTGGCAGGAGGACTCGGCGGATATCGAGGCGCCGGTGATCGCGACCGCGCCCCCGGTAGTGCCGGCGGCGCTGGACAGCGTGGCGGCGGCGCCGCCGAAGTAGACGTTTCGCTATCTGGCCTTGTCGGACCTTTCGAGACCATTGACGCCGGTCAGCGTGGCGCCTTCAAAGACCGCTCCGGGCAGCTTTGCGCCGGTGAAATCCGCCCCGGTCAGGTAGGCGCCGGTGAAATCGGCGCTGCTCAGATCGGCATCGTCGAAGCGCGCGCCGTCCAGTTTGGCAAAGCGGAAAGTGACGTGGCCGAGGCCGGCGCCGGTGAAGTCCGCATGTTCCAGGTTGGCGCTCATGAACTCTGTGCGCAGCAGGCCCATGGACTGGTTGGCCATGTTCGCGGTCATGTAAGCGTGCGAGAAATTCGCGCCGCGCATGTCGTCGAAGCTGAAATGCACGGTGATCGAGGCGCCCGACAAGTTGGCGTTTGCGAAAGTGGCGGCCTGGTCCGGCGTGTTGTCCATCCCGGTCGAGGTCACCACCGTCTGCATCGTGGCGCCGTCCAGACGGGCATTCGAGAAGTTGGCACGCATGATCCAGGCGAACGTCAGATCCGCCTTCGTCAGATCGGCTCCGGTCAGGTCAGTGCCGACCAGTTTCACCCCATGCAGGTTGGCCCCGATCAGGATCGCGCCGCGAAGATTGGCTCCGCTGAGGTCCAGGCCGGCAAGATCGTCGCCGGCCATGTCCCGGCCGGACAGGTCCGCTTTGCCGGCCGGTGCGGCGGCCACCGCTGCCTGCACCTGCTCGGCCGTCATATGGTCCGCTGCCGAAGCCGTGCATGGCAGGATGGGCACCAGCATCAGGCCGATCAGGTGCATTTTGCCGAACATGGAACGTCTCCGCATGGTTTGGTTATCGGACTCGGGCTTCTACCCGGCGAACGCAGCTTCGTTGCTATTAGCTTTCAGGTTGGCTGGAAAGGCGACCGGCGCTGCCACCCCGTCAGGCCGGGCCGTGACGGGGCTGGAGCATGCCCTGCCCGGGGCGCTGCACCCGCGGCGATAAGAACGGCGCTCACGCAAGCTGTGACTTGCACCACGATATTCGCCTCCCATTCTCCTGCCGGAGGCCTGACCGGGATCAGGTCCCAAGGGAGAATCATCATGAGCAGCCTCATTACGGGTACCGCCCTCATTACCGGCGCATCCAGCGGCATCGGCGCGGTCTACGCCGATCGGCTGGCGCGTCGGGGGTATGATCTGATTTTGGTTGCGCGCGACGCGGCCAGGTTGGGGTCCGTCGCCGAGCGCCTGCGCGCCGAAACCGGCCGCGGCATCGAGGTCGTCTCCGCGGACCTGGCCGAACCCGCGAACGTCGCGAAGATTGCCCATCGGCTGGAAACCGACCCGGCGATCACGCTGTTGGTCAACAATGCCGGGATTTCGCTGAACGGCGGCGTGCTTGAGAACGGGCTCGATCAGTTGCAGCGGCTCATCGCGGTCAACGTCACCGCGCCGGCCTTGCTCGCCGCCGCCGCCGGCAAGGCTTTCGCGGCGCGAAAGGCGGGCGCGATCGTCAATATCGCATCCGTTCTCGCGGTCGCGCCGGAAATCCTCGACGGTGCCTACAGCGGATCGAAGGCGTTCCTGCTGAACCTGTCGATCGACCTGGCGGCCAAGCTGCGCGATGCCGGGGTGCGGGTCCAGGTGGTGCTGCCCGGTGCCACCCGCACGGCGATCTGGGACCTTGCCGGCAAGGACATCGACGCGATTTTCCCGGGCAAAGTGATGGATGCCGGCGACCTGGTGGACGCGGCGCTGGCCGGGTTGGACAAGGGCGAGACGGTCACCATCCCGCCGCTGGCGGATGAGGGGCTGTGGGTCGCCTACGACAGCGCGAGGCTGGCGCTCGCGCCGCATCTGTCGGAGGGTCAGGTTGCCGCCCGCTACCGGCAGCGGGTGGCCGCGTAGATCGCCCGTTTCGTCCGCTGGCCGTCGGTTGTCGCGAGGCGGCCGGCGGCTTCCGCGTCCTGCGGCGCGTCAGCCGAAATGGATGGCCAGCCACACGGTCGGCTCGCTGTCAGACGTTCTCGTGACCCGGTGCAGGTGATGGGCAGGAAGCAGGACGTGGTCGCCGGGACAGAGGTCACGCTCACCCTCGCCATCGATCCACAGGGTAGCCGAACCGCCCAACAGCAGGACCCATTCGTCATGGTCCTGGTCGTAGGGCGAATCGACAGGTGTCGCGTGGCCGAACGAGACGATCCGTTCGATTCGGCAGCCGGGCCGGGCCAGCAACTCGTCAAACGCCTCGCTCTCTGTCCTCGCCGGCAGATTTTCGAACAGATTGATCAACTGGCTTCTCCATGAGGGGACGATCCGGATTGCCAGCGGGGCCGCAACCGTGGTTGTCTCGGCGCCGCGACCGAGAAGGAAACGACCCATTTCCGCCAACCATCCGAGCAGGCGGTTCCGCCTCGTCCTGATCAAGCCGTCGCATTACGACGACGACGGCTATGTCATCCAGTGGTTCCGCTCCTCGATGCCTTCCAACAGCCTGGCCGCGGTGTACGGTCTGGCGATGGATTGTGCCGCCCGGCGGGTGCTTGGAGCGGATACCGAGATCGTCGTTGATGTCTATGACGAGACGAACACGCGAATCCGGCCGGAGCGTATCGCTCGCGACATAACCGCTTCCGGCGCCGGCCTGGTGGGGTTCGTCGGGGTCCAGTCGAATCAGTTTCCGCGTGCAATGGATCTGGCGCGGCGGTTCCGTGCGCTCGGCATCGATGCGGCCATCGGCGGGTTTCACGTTTCGGGCACCCTGGCGATGCTGCCCGCGATCACGCCGGAGCTACAGGAGGCGATGGATCTCGGCATTGTGCTCTATGCCGGGGAGGCGGAGGAGGGGCTGGCGGAACTGTTGCGGGATGCGGCCAATGGCACGCTTCAGCCGCTGTACAACCACATGGCGTCGTTGCCGAACCTGTCGGGCGTGCCGATACCGTGGTTGCCGGCCGATCGGGTTGCGCGGACGGCGGGTCGGATGACGACGTTCGATGCGGGCCGCGGGTGCCCCTTCCAGTGCAGCTTCTGCACCATCATCAATGTGCAGGGCCGCGTTTCCCGCCGCCGCACGCCCGAGGACGTGGAGGCGATCGTCAGGCAGAATGCCGCCCGCGGCGTGCAGAGTTTTTTCATCACCGACGACAATTTCGCCCGCAACAAGGATTGGGAGCCGATTTTCGATCGCCTGATCGCCCTGCGGGAACAGCACGGTTTCATCATAAAGCTGACGATCCAGGTTGATACCCTGTGTCACCGGATACCGCGTTTCATTGAGAAGGCCGGGCGCGCCGGGGTGGTGCGGGTGTTTATCGGCCTGGAATCGATCAATCCGGACAGCCTGCTGGCCGCGAAGAAGAAGCAGAACCGGATTGCCGAGTATCGCGACATGTTGCTGGCCTGGAAGGGCATCCGGGCGGTGATCTGGGCGGGCTACATCATCGGCTTTCCTGCCGACACGCCCGAAACCGTTGCGCGGGACATTCGTATCATTCAGAACGAATTGCCGATCGATTTTTTGGAGTTCTTTGTTTTGACACCGTTGCCGGGGTCGGAGGATCATCAGAAACTGTTTCTGGCGGGGATTGAGATGGATGCCGATCTCAACCGTTATGATACGTTTCATGTGGTTACGGGGCATGCGGCGATGAGCCGGGCGGCGTGGGAGAAGACATACTGGGATGCCTGGCGTGCCTACTACACGTTCAGTCACATGAGAACGTTACTGCATCGCGCGGCGGCGACGCGGATTTCGCTTGGCAAGATGTTGAGCATGCTGCTGAGTTTCTGGACCCTGAGCCTGGTCGAGCGTACGCATCCGCTGGAGGGCGGGTATTTGCGCCGCAGGGTCCGGACGGAGCGCCGGCCGGGGCTGCCGATTGTTCCGGCGTGGCGGTTCTGGCCGGTTGAGGCAGGCGGCTTGGTGGTGAAGCATGTGCGCATGGGGGCGATGGCGGCACGTTTGTTACTTGTGAGGCACAGGCTGAAGCGGGACCCGGCGGCGCGCGACTACCGCGACCTGGCGCTGACGCCCACCGGCGACGAAGCGGCCTTGGCGTTGTTGACGGGGACCGAGGCCGCGCGCCGAGCGGCACGGGCGAAGTTGCGGCCGCTGGCCGCGGCGCGTTGAGGCGCGCGATCCGGCGGCTATTGGAGAAGGATCCGGGCGGGCTGTCCGTGTCCTTACCGTCATGGACCGGCTTGTCCGGGCCACCTGTCGCGGCAGGGTGCTGGTATGGGTGGCCCGGACAAGCCGGGCCATGACCATGCAGGGGGCCGGCCTCACGGAAATGCCAGGAATTCCAGCACCGCCCTGCTGAACCGCAGTGGATCGTCCTCGAACATCCAATGCGTCGCTTGCGGGACGATCTCCACCCGCGCGCCCGGAACATGGGCCGCCAGGGCGCGCAGCACCACCGGCAGCGCGCCGGGAGTCTTTTCTCCGCCTATAAACAGCGTCGGGACGCGAATGCTTTCGGCGTCGGCGCGCTTGAAGGGCGGCCGTTGTTCGTTCACCTGGCCCAGCAAGGTCCGCGCGTTATCGCGCATCGGCTGCCGGGTGGTGTCGGGGAGGCTCCGCCACACGCCGGGGCCGTTGATCGCATCGACGAACTTCTCCACGCCGCCGTCGATGTCGCCGGCCGCGATCGCCGCGATCGCCGCAGCGACGGGGGAGGGGAATGCCGGCAGATCGCGCGCCGTCTCGGGCGCCAGCGATTCGTCCAGATCGCCGCCCGGTTCGGCCAGGACGACCCGGTGCAGCAGGTCCGGCCGTTGTTGCGCGACGCGGAAGGCGATGTGGCCTCCGCGCGAATGCCCAAGCAGATTCGCCTTGCCGCCCAACGCCTCCAGGAACGCGATCATGTCGGCGACGTGCTGAGCGATGGTGAAACCGCCGCCGGTGCCATCCCAGTGCTCGGGAAAGAACCGCCGCAGGCTGGGCACGATCAGGCGGTGCCGCTGCGACAAATGGCCGAGCACCGGGGACCAGGTGCGGAAATCGCCGAGCGAGCCGTGGATGCAGACCAGCTTCTCGCCGCTGCCGATGTCGATATACGCCATGTCGTAGCCGTTGACGCGCTGACGCAACATTGCCTTGTCCTGCCCGGTCGCCGGCAGTCTCGCAACCGGCGCGGATGGTTGCAAGGCGTCGATAACGGGGCTGCCCGGGATCACCTTGTCTGCCGCCGCCGGATCATGTCTGATCTCGACCAAACCACGGGAGGAGGCGAAACATGGCGGAAATCCGCACATCCCATCTGATGACGATGAAGCTCGCGGTCAGCGGCCTGCAGCCCATCGGCGATACGCCCGTGGGCAACCGCCGCATCGGCCTGGTGGCCGGCGGCTCGTTCGAGGGCCCGAAACTGCGCGGCACCGTCCTGCCCGGCGGCGCGGACTGGATCATCGGCCGCCCGGACGGGGTCACGACGCTCGACGTGCGCATCGTGCTGCAGACCGACGACGGCGCCGCCATCGGCCTGACCTATCGCGGCCTGCGCCACGGACCCGCCGAGGTGATGGCGAAGGTCAACAGTGGCGAGTTCGTCGATCCATCGTTGTACTACTTCCGGATCGCAGCCACCTTCGAAACAGCCGCGCCGCGATACGCCTGGCTGAACGGCGTGTTCGGCATCGGCACGGGCAGCCGCCCGCCGGAAGGTCCCATCTACGACATCTTCGAGGTGCTCTGATCATGCCTGTACGAATCGGATTCATCGGCCTCGGCAACATGGGCGGCCCGATGGCGGCCAACCTGGTGAAGGCCGGCCACAAGGTCTCCGGCTTCGACCTGAACCCCGCGGCGCTGGAGGCGCTGGAAAAAGCCGGCGGCAAGGCCGCCGACAGCGCGACCGGCGCGGCGGAGGGCGCTCAGGTCGTTATTACGATGCTACCCGCCGGAGAGCATGTGAGGCAGATATTCCTGCACCAGGGCGGCCTGATCGACGAGGTCAAGGACGCCAGGCCGTTGCTGATCGACTGCTCCACCATCGACGTGGACACCGCCCGCGAGGTCACCGCCGCGGCGGCGGAAGTCGGTCTCGCGATGCTGGACGCCCCGGTCTCCGGCGGCACCACGGGCGCGCAGAACGGCACCCTGACCTTCATGGTCGGCGGCACGGAAGAGGCGTTCGCCTGCGGCAAGCCGATCCTGGAGGCGATGGGAAAGAATATCTTTCATGCCGGGGGACCGGGTGCCGGACAGGCCGTCAAGATCTGCAACAACATGATGCTGGCCATCAACATGGTCGGCGTGGCGGAGGGGTTCCTGCTGGCGCAGAAGCTCGGCCTGGACTGGGGCACGTTGCACCGGATCTGCTCCACCGCGACTTCGAATTCCTGGGCGCTGTCGAGTTACTGTCCGGCGCCCGGTCCGGTGCCGGCCGCGCCGTCCAACCGCGACTATGCCGCCGGGTTCGCCGCGGCGCTGATGCTGAAGGACGTCAAGCTGTCGCAGACGGCGGCGGAGGCGGCGGGTTCGCCGACGCCGCTGGGGGCGAAGGCGCTGAGCTTCTACCAGCAGGTTGTGGACGAGGGCGATGGCGGGAAGGATTTCTCGGTCGTGTTCCGGTGGTTGGCAAAGCAGAAACGGGAGTGATCTTCATTTGTCGTCATAGCCCGGCTTCTGGTCCGGGCCACCTATCGCGGCAGGGTGGTGGTACAGGTGGCCCGGACAAGCCGGGCCATGACGTGTGAGGAAGGTCGGAAGCCACCGCCGCGGTTCCAATTCCCGGGCGTTCTGGTAAGACAACGCCAAGACCACCCGGGGAGACGACACCAATGACAGCGGCGGCATTCAAGGCAGCGCGCGATTTTCTGCTGGCGCATCGTACCGACTGTGCGACCGCCTATCGCGACTTCCGTTGGCCGGAGGTGGACAAGTTCAACTGGGCGCTGGACTGGTTCGACGCCGAACTCGCTCGCGGATCGACCGCGCACCAACCAGCCCTGATCATCGTCGGGGAGGGCGCCGCCCGGCTGACGTTCGCGGAACTGTCCGAACGCTCCAACCGCGTTGCCAACGGCCTGCGCGCGCTCGGTGTCAGGCGCGGCGATCGCATCCTGCTGATGCTCGGCAACATCGTGCCGCTGTGGGAGGTCATGCTGGCGTCGATGAAGCTGGGCGCTGTCGTCATCCCGGCCACGACGTTACTTGCCTCAACCGACCTGGCAGACCGTTTCGATCGCGGGCGGGCGCGGCATGTCGTGGCCACCAGCGGCGAGACCGGCAAGTTCGACGGCCTGGACAGCAGTCTGACGCGCATCGCCATCGGCGACCCGGTACCCGGCTGGACCCGCTACGATTCGCTGTTGACGGCATCGCCCGCGTTCGTCCCCGATGGCGAGACGGATGCGGACGACCCGCTGCTGCTGTATTTCACCTCTGGCACGACGGCGAAGCCGAAGCTGGTGCTGCATTCGCACCGGTCCTATCCGGTCGGGCACTTGTCGACGATGTATGTGCTGGGATTGGCGCCCGGCGACATCCACCTGAATGTTTCTTCCCCGGGCTGGGCGAAACATGCCTGGAGCTGCTTCTTCGCCCCCTGGAACGTCGGCGCCGCCGTCTTCATCGCCAGCCAGGGACGCTTCCACGCGCGCACCCTGCTGGAGACGATTGCCGCCAACAACGTAACGACGCTGTGCGCCCCGCCGACGGTGTGGCGGATGCTGATCCAGGAGGACCTGAAATCCATCAAACACAGCCTGCGCGAAGTGCTCGGAGCAGGGGAGCCGCTGAACCCCGAGGTGATCGAGCAGGTGCAGGCCGCCTGGGGCCTGACCATCCGCGACTTCTACGGCCAGACCGAAACCACCGCCCAGGTCGGCAATCCCCCTGGCCAGCCGATAAAGCCCGGATCGATGGGGCGGCCGTTGCCGGGATACACCATCCGGCTGCTCGACGCGGACGACCAGGACGCTGCGGAAGGTGAGCTGTCGATCGCCCTCGACCCGCGTCCGGCGGCGCTGATGCGCGGCTATCAGCAGGACGACGGATCCATCCTCAGGCTGACCGGAACGGCCTACCGCACGGGGGACGTAGCGTCGCGCGACGCCGACGGCTACCTGACCTATGTCGGGCGGGCGGACGACGTGTTCAAAGCCTCCGACTACCGGATTAGCCCGTTCGAACTGGAAAGCATCCTGATCGAGCACCCGTCGGTGGCCGAGGCGGCGGTTGTGCCGGCGCCCGATCCGCTGCGCCTAGCGGTACCCAAGGCGTATGTCGCGTTGGTCGCCGGGGCGACGGAGGACCGGGCGACGGCGCTGTCGATCTTCCTGCACCTGCGGGAAAGACTTGCCCCGTTCAAGCGGGTGCGGCGGCTGGAGTTCTACGAATTGCCGAAGACGATCTCCGGCAAAATCCGCCGGGTGGAACTGCGTCAACTCGAACGCCGGCGCGCTGACGACGGCACGCGGGAACCCGCGGAGTTCCGGGAGGAGGATTTTCCGGAATTGGCGGGGCGGTAGGCGGCGGCGAAATCTTGCTTGACCTGCGTCCGACAAAGGCGAGATATGTCAGACGCAACGGAGAGCGCTATGCCCGTTAACCCAAGCGTCGAGAAAGTTCTGCGTGTCGCCCGGTCGGAAGGTTTCATCCCGGCGTCCGACAAGGACGCCAAAGTGTCCGGCCGCGTTCACCGCAGTCTTCTGGACGCTGCAAAGCAGCGGACCGGTCTGACATCGGAGACGGCCCTGCTGGAGTACGCCCTCGCCAAGGTCGCGATCGAGGATAACTTCGGTGAGCGCTTCGCCCGCCTGCGCGGCAGCGTCAGCAAGGACGTGGATCTTGAGTTTTGACCTTGCTCGGGCGTTGCGGCGGCTGAAGCCGGCAAAAATCTCTGCCCCGCTGGTCCGCCGCGCGCCCGAGGACCTGCCGTTCGTCGAATCATTCCTGCATCCCGGGCCTGAGTTGTTACTCGACACAACCGTCTACATCGACGGTTTGCAGGGCTGTTCTCCGCACGCTGTCGGCGCGCTGATGTCGACCCGGGTCTGCAATCACTCATCGGTTTGCGTCGGGGAACTGACGCATGCGTTCGGGCGGCTTATTCCCGGCCATCCAGGGACGGCCGCCGTGTTGGACAGCATTGCCGACACAATTGCCATCATGCCGTCCCACCGGGTCAGCGAGCCAACCCAAACGGCCTGGGGAACCGCGGGAATACTCGCCGGTCTGGCGTTCCGCCTCGGCGGATACCAGCCGGGGCATGAACGTAAGCTCCTCAACGATGCGCTCATTTTTCTTCAGGCGTATGAAGATGGGCAGACGGTGCTCACCGGTAATGTTCGGGATTTCGACTTTCTCAACCAACTGCTGCCGGAGGGAAGGATCATCCTCTATCACCGCCAGGTCCGCGGGCGGCCGCACTGAAATCTCAGTCTTCCTTGTATCCCAACTCCGGAATCCCCTGTTCATTGCCGTAATACTTGTAAGGCAGGAACTTTCCCGACATGGTGATCTTGACCCGATCGCCCTTCGGGTTGGCCTCCCGGTCGATGGTCATGTCGAAGTCGATCGCCGACATGATTCCGTCGCCGAACTCCTCCTCGATCAGCGCCTTCCAGGCCGGGCCGTTCACCATCACAAGCTCATGGAACCGGTACAGCAGCGGGTCCGTCGGCGGCATCGGCGTCCCGCGATTCGGCACCTCGTTTAGCAACCGCTCTTCCGCCGCGCTCAACCCGAACAGCGCCGCCGCTTTTCTCGCCAGCGGCTTGACCAGCTTCATCTGGCCGAGCAATGCGCCGACCACCAGGATTTCGGAGACGCCGCCGATTTCGGAGCAGATATGCTGCCAGCTCCAGTCGTTTTCACGCTTGATATCCAGTATCTTCTCGGTCAGTTCGGCACGCGTCACGGCGGTCTCCAGGCCATCGGTTAAGCCCGGGCCAAAGCAAGAATCCTGCCAATTACTTCGGCACCACCGATGGGTTCCCACCCGGCGATCCGGGCGGGGGTATCACCGGCGTGGTCGCGGCCCCGCGGCCCGACGGCTGCACCGTCATCCCGGGATCGACATCGGGCGGCGCGATCGTGCCCTTCTGCTGCGACAGGCGATCACTCATGCTGCCGGCCCCCGGAGCAATCCGCTCGGGCGGCGGCGAGGGCGCGTTCGGCGGCGCGATCGGCACTGTCGGATTCGTCGGGGACGTCGGCTGCGGATTCTGCGCCAACGCCGGGGTGGCGGCGATGGTCAGTGCAAGCAGCAACGAAAGTCGTGGCATGGCGCGTTTCCGTCCGGTTTCCGGCGCTGAACGCGCCGTTGCCGGACTAACGCGCGAAGGGACGCACCGTTCCGCGCCGCCCGGCGTACTGGTATTCCCCGACCACCATTTCCGCCTGGTCGAAGAACTCCTCGATCGCATCGCGCACGCGTGCCATCGACGCTTCCCGTCCGTTGACGGCGCTGAGCGCGAGCACCTTCCTGGTCTCGACCCAGCCGGACGGATCGTCCGAGCGGACCGCGAGGTGGGTGATGAGCTGGCTGACGACCGTTTCAAGCGCGGTCAGGCGCGCAGAGATGTCATCATTCTCGGACATCGCATTCTCCCCCCTGGTCATCGATCAAACTTGTGCTGCATAGCACAACGCCGTCTGGACCCAAGTCCCAATCCGGCGTACTGACGGGATCGTGAGCCGCCGGGGAGCCGAACCGGCTTTTGTTGCGAAGCCACCAAAAACCTGTTGACGAGTCGGCCGAGGCTCATTACCAACCGCGCCGGGCCACGTCCCCCCACCGGGACGCTTCTCTTCTGAAAGGGGGAGCTGCACATGTCGAACATTGCCAAACCGGACCTGCGTCCGGACAATCCCAATTTTTCATCCGGCCCTTGCGCCAAGCGTCCCGGCTTCTCGCTGGACGGTCTGGCGGGCGCTTTCCTCGGCCGCAGCCATCGCGCCGCCGAACCGAAGGCGCGTCTGGCCGAGGTCATTACCCGCTCGCGCAACATCCTGGGCATCCCGGCCGATTGGCGCCTGGGCATCGTTCCCGCGTCCGACACCGGCGCGGTGGAAATCGCCCTGTGGTCGCTGCTCGGCGCCCGCGGCGTCGATATCCTGACCTTCGAGAGCTTCGGCGAGGGCTGGGCGACCGACATCCTCAAGCACCTGAAGCTGAAGGATGCCCGGGTTCTATCCGCCGGCTATGGGCAATTGCCTGATCTGGCGGCGGTCAATCCGGCGAACGACATCGTTTTTACCTGGAACGGCACCACCTCCGGCGTGCGGGTTCCGAATGCCGACTGGATTCCGGCGGACCGTCAGGGTCTGGCGATCTGCGACGCGACCTCCGCGGCGTTCGCCATGGACCTGGCCTGGGACAAGCTGGATGTGGTGACGTGGTCCTGGCAGAAGGTGCTGGGCGGCGAAGCGGCGCACGGCATGCTGGCGCTGTCTCCCCGAGCCGTCGAGCGGCTGGAGACCTTCACGCCGCCTTGGCCGCTGCCGAAGCTGTTCCGCCTGACGTCGAAGGGCAAGATTGCCGAAGGCATCTTCAAGGGCGAGACGATCAATACGCCGTCGATGCTGTGCGTCGAGGACGCGGTCGATGGCCTGCGCTGGGCCGAAGGCATCGGCGGACTGCCGGCGCTGATCGGCCGCTCCGAAGCCAACCTCGCCGCGATTGCCGCCTGGGTGGCGAAGTCCGATTGGGCCGGCTTCCTGGCCGAAGATCCGGCGATCCGGTCTTCCACCTCGATCTGCCTGAAGGTGGTGGCACCCTGGTTCACCGCGCTGCCGGAAGACGGCCAGGCGAAGGCGGCAAAGCAACTGGCTTCGCTGCTGGACAAGCAAGGCGTGGCCTACGACATCGGCGCCTATCGCGACGCGCCTCCGGGCCTGCGTATCTGGGCGGGAGCAACGGTGGAGACCTCCGACATCGTGGCGCTGCTGCCGTGGCTGGATTGGGCGGCTGCCACCGTCGCCGAAACCTTCGCGCCTGCCCAGTAACGATCCTCTGCAAGGACGTATCTCATGCCCAAAGTTCTGATCAGCGACAAGCTGTCGCCGGCGGCTGTCGAGATTTTCCGCACGCGCGGAATCGACGTTGATATCAAGACCGGCCTGTCGCCGGCCGAGTTGCGCGCCATCATCGGCGAGTATGACGGGCTGGCGATCCGCTCCGCCACCAAGGTGACGAAAGAGCTGCTGGATGAAGCCACCAACCTGAAGGTTGTCGGGCGCGCCGGTATCGGCGTGGACAATGTCGATATCCGCTCGGCCACCGCCCGCGGCGTGGTGGTGATGAACACGCCGCTCGGCAACACGATTACCACCGCGGAGCACGCCATAGCGATGATGTTCGCGCTGGCCCGGCAGTTGCCGGAGGCGACCGTTTCGACCAAGGCCGGGAAGTGGGAGAAGAATCGCTTCATGGGCGTGGAGCTGACCGCCAAGACCCTGGGTCTTATCGGCTGCGGCAATATCGGCTCGATCGTCGCGGACCGCGCCGTCGGACTGCGGATGAAGGTGCTGGCCTACGACCCGTACCTGTCGGAGAAGCGGGCGCTGGAACTGGGCGTCGAAAAAGCCGATCTGGAAACGATTCTGGCGCGGGCAGATTTTATTACGCTGCATACGCCGCTGACCGACTCGACACGCAACATCCTGTCGCGGGAAGCGCTGGCGAAGACCAAGAAGGGCGTGCGCATCATCAACTGCGCTCGCGGCGGGCTGGTGGACGAAGAGGCTCTGGCCGAGGGCATCAAGTCCGGCCATATTGCCGGCGCGGCGCTGGACGTGTTCGAAACCGAACCGGCCAAGGACTCGCCGCTGTTCGCGCTGGAAAACGTCGTCTGCACGCCGCATCTGGGCGCCGCCACGGCGGAGGCGCAGGAGAACGTGGCGCTTCAGGTGGCCGAGCAGATGAGCGACTTCCTGCTGACCGGCGCCGTGACCAACGCCATCAACATGGCGTCCGTGTCGGCCGAGGATGCGCCGCGGTTGAAGCCGTACCTGGCGCTTGCCCGCTCGCTCGGGCTGTTTGCGGGGCAGTTGACCCAGGCGCGCGAGGGTGCGCTGCGCAAGGTGACCGTCGAGTATGAGGGCCAGGCCGCGAAGCTCAACCAGAAGCCGCTTACCGCGGCGTTGCTGGCCGGGTTGATGTCGCCGCTGATGGAAGGCGTCAACATGGTCAACGCCTCGGTGTTTGCGCGCGACCACGGCATCGATGTCGCCGAAACCGTGCATGATCGTCCCACCGAGTATCTGACTCTGTTGCGGGTGACGGTGGAGACCGACGGGCTGACCCGGTCGGTCGCCGGCACGCTGTTCGCCGGGTCGCGACCGCGCATCGTCGAGATCAAGGGCATCAAGGTGGAAGCCGACTTCGCGCCGCGCATGCTGTATGTGACCAACAAGGACAAGCCGGGCTTCATCGGCCGGTTCGGCGCCACTCTGGCGGATGCCGGGCTGAACATCGCGACGTTCCACCTGGGACGCTCGGCGGAGGGCGGCGATGCGATCTGCCTGGTGTCGCTGGATGAGGACGTGCCGGAGTTGGTGCTGAACCAAGTGCGGGCGCTGCCGCTGGTGGTCCAGGCGACGCCGCTGACGTTCTAGCCGTCCGGGACTGGAGTGTTTCCGGCGGCGCCGGAAACACTCCAGTCGCCGTGCTACGTCCGATCGTGGTCGTGGGGCGTGGTCGGGGAGAACTCGCTGGACACGGCTTCGGCAACCTTTTTGGGCACCGCATCACCGATTCTGTTGAAGGTCAGCGCGTATGCAAAAAAGACTACGCAGATGACTGCCAGGACAACCAACATCCTATTGCCTCCTGTATTATCGAGAGTTTGGAACTCGGTTTTTTGGACCTTGTGCCAAGCCGCGGCGCGTCATCGGCCGCTGATCGTGCAGATGGATGGCCGGGGCCGCGATTACTCATCAGGTTTGCGCGTCTTTTCGTTCAGTTGATTTTCACGGCGGGGTGAAGGTGGCGGGGCCTCTGCTTCCCCGTCATGCCGGAACAAAGGGGCGGTGGAGGAGGATTTGCCCGGCTGCTCCAGCCCTTACGATCAGGCCGGGCGTGTCCCGGCCATGACGAATGGGACGGTGACATAAGCAAGTTGCTGACCGGCCTAGCATTTCAGGCAACATTAACGGTTGACACCGTCCCACCCGCCGCTATAACCCGCCGCTTCCGGTCGCCGGGGGCCTCATCGCTCCGGGCGGCCCATTTGCAGTGTCTTGAAAGTTTGCCCCCATGTTTGCTGTCATCCGCACCGGCGGAAAGCAGTACCGCGTCACGCCGAACGCGGTCCTGAAGGTCGAGAAGCTTGAGGCCGATGCCGGCGGCACCGTCACGTTCACCGATGTTCTCGCCGTGGGCGGCGAAGGCAACCTGACCATTGGCGCTCCGCTCGTGGCCGATGCCTCGGTTACCGCGACGGTGATCGCCCAGGACCGCCTCGATAAGGTGATCATCTTCAAGAAGCGCCGCCGGCAGAACAGCCGCCGCCGCAACGGCCACCGCCAGCATGTCACCGTGCTGCGCGTCGCCGGCATCAACGCCAACGGCCAGACCTATACCTATACCGCGCCGGAACCCGCCGCAGCGGCGCCCGAAACCGCCGACGAACCGCAGGAGTAGTCCGCCATGGCCCATAAAAAAGCAGGCGGCTCGTCCCGCAACGGCCGCGATACCGAAGGCCGCCGCCTCGGCATCAAGAAGTTCGGCGGCGAGAAGGTCGTCGCCGGCAACATCCTGGTGCGCCAGCGCGGCACCAAGTGGTATCCCGGCACCAATGTCGGCCTCGGCCGCGACCACACCATCTTCGCCCTGGTGGACGGGCACGTGAAATTCGCGCGCAAGTCCGAGGGCAAGGTGCATATCTCCGTCGAGCCGCTACCGGTCGCCGCCGAGTAACCACCGCATCCGCTTCAGCGTCCGGACGGGGGTCGGCTCACATCCGGCCCCCGTTTCCGTTTCTGGTGATCCGATATGAAATTCCTCGACCAGGCCAAGATCTACCTCCGCTCCGGCGACGGCGGCGACGGGGTGGTCGCGTTCCGGCGGGAGAAGTTCATCGAGTTCGGCGGACCCGACGGGGGCGACGGCGGCAAGGGCGGCGACATCGTCTTCGTCGCCGAACACAACCTCAATACCCTGATCGACTTCCGCTACACCCAGCATTTCCGCGCACCCAAGGGCGGCAACGGAGCCGGGTCCGACCGCACCGGTGCGGGGGCGACGGACGTTGTGATCAAGGTCCCCGTCGGCACGCAGATCCTCGCGGATGACCAGGAGACGCTGCTGGCTGACATGGATGCCGCGGGCAAGCGCGTGACCTTGCTGCGCGGCGGCGATGGCGGCTTCGGCAATGCGCACTTCAAGACCTCCACCAACCGGGCGCCTCGGCAGCACACACCGGGGTGGCCGGGCGAGGAACTCTGGGTCTGGCTGCGCCTGAAGCTGATCGCCGATGCCGGGCTGGTGGGCCTGCCGAATGCCGGAAAATCTACCTTCCTGTCGGTCGTCTCCGCCGCCCGGCCGAAGATTGCCGACTACCCGTTCACCACGCTGCATCCGCAGCTTGGCGTGATCCGCCTGTCGGCGTCCGAAGAATTCGTGCTGGCCGATATCCCGGGGCTGATCGAGGGCGCGCATGAAGGTGCGGGCCTCGGCGACCGTTTCCTCGGCCATGTCGAGCGTTGCGCTGTGCTGCTGCATCTGGTGGACGGCGCCGCGGGCGATGTGGTGAAGGCGTGGCGCACCGTGCGCGGCGAGATGTCCGCCTATGGCGGCGGGCTGGCGGACAAGCCGGAAATCATCGGCTTGAACAAATCCGACGCCATGACCCCGCGCGAGACCTCCGCCCGGCTGGCGGCGCTGCGCAAGGCATCCGGCGCCCCGGTCTACCTGCTGTCCGGCGCCACCGGCCAGGGCGTGCCGGAGCTGCTGCGCGTGCTTCAGAACACCATCCACGCGGCGCGGCAGGCGGAGCAGGAGCATGCCGCGTGATTCCCTCTCTCGCCTCCGCCCACCGCATCGTCGTCAAGATCGGCAGCGCCCTCGTGGTGGACCAGCGGGAAGGCGCGCCGCGCGCCGCCTGGCTGGATAGCGTCGCGGCCGATATCGAGGCGATGCGGGCGCGCGGAACCGATGTGATCGTCGTCTCGTCGGGCGCCATCGCCCTGGCCCGCCGCACCTTGGGCCTGATTCAGAAGCGGTTGCGGCTGGAGGAAAAGCAGGCCGCCGCCGCCGTCGGCCAGATCCGGCTGGCGCAGGCATGGAGCGAGGCGCTGTCCGCCCGCGGCCTGACCGCCGCGCAGTTGCTTCTTACCTTGGAAGACACCGAAGACCGCCGCCGCTACCTTAACGCGCGCGAGACTCTCGACACGCTGCTGCATCTGGGCTGCGTGCCGGTGATCAACGAGAACGACACCGTCGCCACCGCGGAAATCCGCTTCGGCGACAATGATCGTCTCGCCGCCCGGGTGGCAGAGATGGTGAAGGCGGACCAGTTGGTCCTGCTGTCCGATATCGACGGGCTGTATACGGCGGATCCGCGACGGGACCCGGAGGCGGCGCATATTCCGGTGGTGGAGACGCTGTCGCCGGAGATCGAGGCGATGGGCGGGGAGCCGCCGCCCGGGTATTCCTCCGGCGGGATGCGCACGAAGCTGGTGGCGGCGCGGATCGCGACTCAGGCCGGCTGCGCCATGGCGATCGCCATCGGCAATGTGGAGCGGCCGTTGCAGTCGCTGGAACGCGGCGCCCGGTGCACGTGGTTCCTGCCGGCGCCGGAGGGCCGCACAGCGCGGAAACGCTGGATCGCGGGGAGTTTGTCGCCGCAGGGCGTGCTGACGGTCGATGCCGGGGCGGCGCGGGCTTTGGCGGCGGGGCGGTCGCTGCTGCCGGCGGGGGTGCGCGGCGTGGAGGGCGTCTTCGAGCGCGGCGACGCGGTGACGATCGCCGGGCCGGACGGGGCGGTGCTGGGGCGGGGGCTGTCGGCGTATGCCAGCTCGGACGCGGAGCGGATCGCCGGGCACCGGTCGGATCAGATCGAGGCGATTTTGGGGTGGCGGGGACGGGATGAGATGGTGCACCGGGATGATCTGGTGCTGGGATAATCTCTTGTTCCAGGCGGTCAAGACGAATTGCCATGACCGGAGGGTGGGTGGGGTCACTCCGGCTGTCGAGGAGGCTCCTCTGGAACAGAACAACAATAGACCATCGTTACGGCAGCGTCAGCAGGAGGCTACAGGGGCGGGTTTATGGCTTATCTCATGGTCAGGGGTGTGGACCGGCAGGCGTGCAATTGATTGCCGTTAGTGAGTAAGGCGAACGATTACCGGAACCTCCCCGGACAGCTTCCCGTCCAGATAGGCACCGCAATCATCAACGTAATGGCCACCAACTTGGCAAACCGTAACTGCCCGGACAGCTCCAAGCTGGGGCTTGTCAAAGCGGCCCACAGAGGCTTCGTCAACCGCGCTTTTGCTCGGATCGACGTATTTGAACATAAACTTTCTATTTTCGACTGACCCGTTGCTACTTTCAATTTGTGCATCTACAACGAGGGCGTCCAGCGTGACTAGGGAGCGATTGGACAGGCCGACATAGACTTGGCGGCTGTAGGGATCGAACGAGGCGTCCAGGAGGAACACCGGGGGTTTGGCGTCCGGGGCCGCCACGGAGGGCGCCTGCGTATAGGTGGAAGCCACCGCCGGCCCTAGTACCTCGTCACAGTGATTTCGACTCTTTGGCGACGTCCGGATAGGCCCGCGCCAGCTTTGTGCGGGCCTTCTCGGTGGTGAACCGCCAATTGATCCGTGCGCCGGAAGCGTTGCGCTGCCGCT